>MDSZ01205992.1_pt1 | contig 13785 bp, 7 predicted proteins | sample 811201 | NCBI WGS metagenome assembly MDSZ01 (sample SAMN05326647, study PRJNA326480) | marine metagenome | isolation source: seawater | place: Indian Ocean: North | collected 2010
AATATGGTCAAATAGTTGATAAATTACTAAAATCTAAACATTTTGGTGAAAAATGGGCAATTGGCTGGCTTGACCTAGCAAGGTATGCTGATTCAGACGGGTATCAAAGAGACGGCTTCAGAAATGTTTGGCCTTACAGAGATTGGGTAATCCGTTCACTTAATGAGGACATGCCGTACGATCAGTTTACAATTGAGCAAATCGCTGGTGATTTAATTCCAAATGCAACAGAGAGTCAAAAAATAGCGACTGGATTTAATCGAGGACCAACGCTTAACCTAGAAGCTGGAACTGATCCCGAGGAAGATAGGATTAAACAGGTTGTAGATCGAGTTAATACAACGGCCACGGTTTGGCTTGGGACTTCTTTGGAGTGTGCTCAATGCCATGACCACAAACATGACCCTTTTTCGATTAAGGATTACTACTCGATGTTTGCCTTTTTCAATAACACCCCAGTCGAAGGAAAACGGAGACCTAATGGTAATGATGCATCAATGGATTATTCTGGGGTGGATATACCAGTATCATTATCAAATGAGGAATTATTAGAAAGAAAAAGAGCTCAAGATTCGGTCAATCTCAATCAAACAGAATACGTCACAAAGGTTAAAGAGCTTTGTGATAATTTGTCTGATGAAAAACTTAGCCAACTAAAAGAGAAACACCCCAAAGAAGTTAAATTGGCTAAGAATAAAAAAATATCATATAAAGATGCTCTAGCCATAGATAAGGTTCTTTTCAAGAAAAGCGAATCTTCAGAAACCCTCAAGAAACTGAAGGATAAAATTACTAAAGATCAAAGCCGTGCCAAAGGAGGTAAATTTCAAATTGGTTACACTTCTAGAGTTATGAAGGAAATGACTCACGAGCGTAAGACCCGGGTTTTAATTCGAGGTGATTTTACTAATCCTGGAGTCGAAGTGATTGCCAACACACCAACATCTCTACCCTCATTTCCAGAGAACTATCCAAAAAATAGACTAGGCTTAGCCCGTTGGATAGTCTCGCACGACAACCCACTAACTTCGCGTGTTGCTGTCAACAGAGTATGGGCAGAGCTATTTGGTAGAGGTATCGTGACTTCAATAGAAGATTTTGGATACAAGGGTGTTGCCCCATCACACCCTGATCTACTTGATTGGCTTGCTGTTAAATTTCAGTCCACTGATGAATGGTCCCTGAAAAAACTCATAAAAAGAATCGTTCTATCATCCACTTACCGACAGTCTTCAAAGTTTGCCAATGAAAGCTCAAAACAAGATCCTTTGAATCAATTTTATTCAAGAGGTCCAAGAAATCGTTTGCCAGCAGAGCTCATAAGAGACAATGCTCTAACAATATCGGGGCTTCTTTCTAAGAAAATGTTTGGCCGGCCAGTTCGGCCAAAACAGCCTAATAATTTTTGGAGAGTAATCGGTGAAGTAGACAATAATTATTATGTTTCGGAGGGAGAGGATCTTTTCAGAAGAGGAATCTATACAATTTGGCGACGATCAGCTCATTATCCAAGTTTTGCTAATTTTGATGCCCCTACGAGAGGTGCATGTAGTGTTAAGCGAGAGTCAAGCAATACGCCCCTACAGGCCCTTACTCTTTTAAATGATCCAGTCTTTGTTGAAATGGCAAGAGCGTTTTCTAGGCGCATTATGAAAGAAACCTCCGAAATGGATACAACTCAGCAATTGGATTATGCCTTTAGGCTAGCGCTTTCAAGGTCTCCCAGTGGTAAAGAGTTAGAAGTGCTGAAAAAAATCTATTTTACCTCTTTGGATGTTGATGGCTCATCAGAAAGTGCATGGTTTGAAATTGCCACTACAATTCTCAACCTTCACGAAACGATAACTAAATAATTAAGACTTTTATTTAAAATGGACCTCAGCGAATTAGATCGTTTAATTGCTAGAAGAGCTTTTTTAAGAAGTTCAACTGTTCTTGGTGTAGGGTCCACTGCATTTAATGCTTTGCTAGCAGAGGAAAATGTAAAAGTAGATTCAAATAAAAATTCTGATATTGGGACCCATTTTGCGCCTACAGCCAAATCAGTCATCTTTTTGCACATGGTCGGCGCTCCCTCGCAGTTAGACCTTTTTGATCCTAAACCAAAGCTTCAAGAATTTCACGGTAAGCCGGCTCCTGATGAATTTATTGAAGGCAAGAGATTTGCTTTTTTGAGAGGCCACCCAAAGATGATGGCTTCTCCATTTGAATTTGAAAAGTTGAATGAGGGTCAAGAGATATCAGAAGTTCTTCCTCACCTTAAATCTGTCAGTCAAGAGATTGCGATTATAAGATCAATGAAGACAGAAGATTTCAACCACGGTCCAGCGCAAATGTTTTTTCATTCTGGTCTAAATAGAATTGGTCGTCCGAGCTTAGGTTCATGGGTGACTTATGGACTTGGATCCGAATCAAGTAACTTGCCAGCGTACGTTGTTATGGTGTCAGGAAATGTTCCAGGTGCGGGTGCCACCCTATGGAATAACGGATTTCTTCCAAGCATGCATCAAGGTGTTGAGTTTAGAAGCAGTGGAGATCCCGTTCTTTTTCTTTCAAATCCCAAAGGTGTTGATGATGTTAAAAGAAAACGAGTCATCGAAGCCATTAATGCTTTAAATCAAGTTGAGTTTGAGAATACTGGAGACCCTGAAATTATAACGAGAATGGAACAGTATGAGCTCGCATTTAAGATGCAGTCATCTGTTCCTGAATTAACGAACCTGAAATCCGAACCTCAATCTATTAGGGACATGTATGGAAATGGAAAATTTGCGAATCACTGTCTTCAAGCCAGAAGGCTTGTTGAAAAAGGCGTTAGATTTGTTGAATTATTCAATTCAAGTTGGGACCATCATGGTAATATTCAGTCTGGAATTAAAAATAAAGCTAAAGAAATTGATCGTCCAATTGCAGCTTTAATTAAAGATTTAAAAATGAGGGGATTATTGGATGAAACTCTGATAGTCTGGGGGGCTGAATTTGGTAGAACTCCGATGTACCAAGGTTCTAAAATAGCTAGTGCAGGAAGAGACCACCACAAGGAGGCTTATACTATCTGGATGGCTGGTGGTGGAATAAAAGGAGGTATCTCCTACGGAAGTACAGATGAATTTGGTTACTACATAAAGGATAATCCTGTGCTAGTAAGAGATATGCATGCGACCATTTTGAATGCTCTAGGAATGGATCATGAAAAATTGACCTACAGATTCCAAGGGCTTGATCAGAGACTCACAGGCACAGAATCTTCAAAAGTGCACTATCAATTATTTGGATAGAAAATATCACTAGTTGATCTGTAATAATGATAACTTCTCTAGAAACTTTCATTCTCCATGTTCCTGTAACAAGAGATAGAATTGCTGATAGCACGCATTCAATTACCCATTGGGGTATGCCGGGTGTAAAGATCATGACTGATTCTGAGCATGTGGGATATGGTTTTACTGGAACACACGCTCACCTTGCTAGCGATAGATTGATCACAGATTGTATTACAAATTGCTATGCAGAATTATTGATTGGTGAGGAAGTTGACGAGCCTCGCAAGTTATGGGAAAAAATGGCATACAACCCCCCGCTTCAGTGGGTTGGAAGAGCAGGAATAACAACTATGGCATTAGCTGCCGTTGATATAGCTTTGTGGGATCTAAAAAGTAAATATCGAGAGGAGCCTCTTTGGAAAACTTTGGGTGGAAAAGAAGAAAAAAAACTCGAGGCCTATAACACTGATGGAGGATGGTTAAATTTCAATCAAGATATGCTCATCGAGGATGTCAAAAGGCTGACCCTACAAGATGGCTATAAGAGTATCAAAATGAAGGTTGGTAAACCCGATTCAAATGAAGATATTCTTAGAATTGAGGCAGTTAGAAAGGCTCTTGGTAATGATGTGCGTATTATGACTGATGCCAATGGAAGATGGAGACTACCTGACAATTTAGAAATCTTATCATGTCTAAAAGATTTTGATGTGACATGGATTGAGGAGCCTCTTTGGCATGATGACGTATCAGGACATAGTGAGCTTGCAAAAAGTATTCAAACACCTATTGCACTAGGAGAAATGTTGTACTCACTGGCTCACTTCAGAGAATTTATTTCCTCTGGTGGAGTTAGATTTGTTCAGCCTGATGCGACTCGCTTGGGTGGTATTACTGAAGCGCTTGATGTTTGCAATTTAGCACAGGAACATCAGCTTCCCGTAACACCTCATGCTGGAGATATGGCTCAAACTCAAATTCATATGAGTATTGCTCACCCAAGCATAGAGTTATTAGAATTCATTCCGTGGATCACTCATTGCTTTGAAGAACCATTAAAAATTGATTCCGGAATTTTTAGTTATCCTCAGATGCCAGGCGCGGGCACTACGATAAGGAATGAATATATGGAAATGTATGGGAAAAAAGTTTAAACTTGCTCAAATAAAAAATAAAATAATATGGAAAACCCTTATAGCATGAAAGATCAGATCGTCCTCATTACTGGAGGAGGAACAGGAATTGGACTTGGTATTGCTAAGTGTATGCTTGAGGCAGGTGCTCTAAAAGTCATATTAGTGGGACGAAGAGAAGAGGTTTTGCAAGAAGCCTGTATGGAGTTAGGAGAGAAATCAAGCTATCTGTCACAAGATATTGCCAAGCTTGATGAAATTCCCTCATTTGCTCAACAAGTTTTATCTGACCATGGGCAACCAACATGCCTTGTTCATAATGCTGGAATCAATTGCAAGAAGCCTTTTCTTGAATTAGATGACTCTGAGTTCATGGGAGTCTTTGACGTTCATATTCGTGGTGCTCTTGAAATAACAAAACAGTTTGCTCCATCAATGATAGAAAAATCCAAGGGTTCTATCCTATGGATTTCATCAATGGCCACAGTGATGGGCTTACCCTTGGTAACTTCATATTCCATGGCTAAGTCAGCAATGCATGGAGCAGTTTATAATTTATCAGCTGAATTTGCTCCTCACGGTGTTAGAGTAAATGCAATTTTACCTGGATGGATTGAATCTGCCATGGCGCTAAATTCATTTAAAGGCGATGAGCCGCGCCGACAGAAAGTTTTAGGAAGAACTCCAATGGGACGGATGGGAAAACCAGAAGAAGTTGGCCATGCGGCTGTTTTCCTATGCTCTGATGCTGCAAGTTTTGTAACTGGATCATTGTTAACAGTTGATGGAGGAGCCTCTATTGGGTTTTGATTTGAATAATCCTTGTTAATTAGAAATTTTTGATAAGATTTTTTGTCTCATTGGAGTTATAATTTGCGTTAAACACGCGTAATCTCTGATTAATTATTGATAAATTACAATTGAACTATGTTTTCGTCAGATAAACTTTCTAACTCCCAAACTCGTCGAGCATTCTTAGCTGGTGCAGCTCATGCTTATCTTGGGGTTAACTTGCTTAGTCAAGATTCTTTAGCAGTTGGTGGTGAAGATAGGAAAATTCCTTCCAGAAAAAATCCTGCCAAGAAAGTTATATATCTTTATATGTCTGGTGGAATGTCTCATCTTGATACTTTTGATCCAAAGCCTGAGGCTTCATCAGAGATTCGAGGAGATTTATCAACGATTAAAACAAGTGCTGATGGAGTTCGTGTAAGTGAATACTTACCAAAGCTTGCGAAACACATGGATAAAGTCGCTGTGGTTAATTCTCTACACTCCAAACAAGGAGCGCATGAGCAAGCAAGGTATTTGATGAAAACTAATTATGCAAAAAGGGGAACTATTCAGCATCCTCATATGGGAGCATGGTTTTTAAAATATGAAAATCGAATCAATCAACAATTACCTGGATTTGTATCTATCAATAGTGGCAGCAGAGCCCCTGGAGCTGGCTTTTTTGGTGTAGATTGCGAACCGCTGATTATTGGTAAGCCTGAAGCCGGGTTACAGAACAGTAAGCATTTTTCTGGAATATCTGATTCTGAATTTATGCGCCGAAGAAAGTTATCTGCACGGCTTGATCAAAAGTTTCATTCCAAATATAAAGATAAGAGTGCAAGTGCTTACACAGCCATATATGAAGAAGCAGTTACACTTATGAGAAGTTCTGACTTGAAGGTTTTTGACATTGCTGAAGAAAAAAAATCATTGAGAGACCGTTATGGTAACCATTCTTTTGGGCAAGGTTGTCTATTGGCAAGACGATTAAGCGAGTCTGGAGTCAGATCTGTCGAAGTGCAACTTGGTGGTTGGGATACCCATCAAGACAACTTTCAAAGAGTTCAATCTAATACAGCTATTCTTGATCAAGCCCTTAGTGCTTTGTTGGATGATTTACATACCAGCGGCATGCTTCAGGAAACACTTGTGGTTTTAACGACTGAATTTGGTAGAACTCCGAAAATTAACCAGAACGCTGGAAGGGACCATTACCCCAAAGCATTCTCAGCGGTTCTCGCTGGGGGTGGAGTCAAGGGAGGTGTGGTATACGGCAAGACAGATGATGAGGGTAGAGAGCCAACTGAAGACCCAGTTACTATTGGAGATTTTAATGCAACTATTGCCTATGGATGTGGATTGCCTCTTGATCAGAGATTATTCACAAAAACAGCTCGTCCTTTCACTGTGGCTAATCATGGTGATCCGGTAATCAAACTATTCTCCTAAAAAATGACTTATTTAAAAGTGAGCGCTTTTAAAATTCTTAATTTCTCAGTTCTGTTTGGCTTTTGTTTTTTATCAATAGCTAATGCAAATGATAATTTATTGGATCATACAAAGAAAATTAACTTCTTGTTATCAGAATTTCATACCAAGAATAAAGTGGCTCTCAATCCAAAAGCAGATGATACAGTTTTTGTTAGAAGAGCCTATCTGAATATTATTGGGCGTATTCCAACGGCAGCTGAATCGACTCAATACATTGAGTCAAATGAACAAAATAAGAAGAGTAAACTTATATCCAAACTCATCAATTCCGAGGGGTATGTTAGCCATCAGTACAATTGGTGGGCAGATATACTGAGAGTTAATACAAGAATGCAGGGACAGAGTCCGACCAATGGTATGGCATACTCCAACTGGATAAAAAACTCTATCCGAGAAAATAAAAGTTATGATAATTTTGTTAGAGACTTAATTACTGCTGAAGGCATGATTGATGAGAATGGAGCCGTCGGGTTTTATTTGCGTGATCGTGGTATGGAATTAGATCATCTAGCTACAACGACTCAAGTGTTTCTTGGGACACAATTAGTCTGCGCTCAATGTCATGATCATCCTTTTGATGACTGGAGTCAGATGGATTATTACGAGTTGGCTGCATTTAGTACTCCAGTAAGATCAGTGAGAAGAACTGAATCGATGGACCAAGCAATTCAAATTGCTCAAAGACAAATTAAGCAACCCCGTGGAGACAAGGCTAAGGCAACTTCTATTAGGAATAAAACACGCCAACTTCAGCGAGCTTTTCAGAGCCTAACCGATAATTTTCGTAACTCCATAGTCAGAGAAACTAAATCTCCTCTAAAACTTCCGGACGATTATCAATACGAGGATGCAAAGCCAAACGATATTGTTCATCCATCAACCCCTTTTGGTGAAACTGTCAATCTATCGAAAAATGAAAGTAGAATTCATGCATATGCTGATTGGATGACTTCACCTGATAATCCTAGGTTCACTAAAACCATTGTTAATCGAATGTGGAAAAAAGTGTTCGGGGTTGGTCTTTATGAACCTGTTGACAAGATTGATGATTCAACTAACCCATCAGATTCCAAATTAATGGCCTATCTTGAGCGCCTCATGGTGGATTTGAATTATGACATGAGAAAATTTAATACCGTTCTTTACAATACTGATGTTTTTACCAGGGAATCTCAATCATTTGAATTGAACGCTGGCGAGACTTTTTATTTTCAAGGTCCTAGGTTCCAGAGAATGTCTGCCGAGCAAATTTGGGATTCAGTGGTCTCCATGATTAGATCCGACGTTGATAACGTGCCAGAAAATTCCTATAACAGTCCAAGACTCAAAGCATGGGAAAAGTTAAACCAGCAAAGCCCAGAAGCACTTATTAAAAGATCTAAAGACGTCGTTGCGTTCAATCAGAAAACTACGCAAAAAATTGAGCAGTTCCGGAAACAAGTTAAACAAGTTATTTCTGGCAAAAAAGAAGACGAAGCATTGGCTCTAGCTAAGAAGATTTTAAATTTCAATCAAAAAGCTACTGCCGAATATGCGCGACTGACCTATTGGGATCCATCAGATCTACAAGGTTACTTTCGGACACCTTTTCGTAATACTCCTAGAGCATTAGCTGCGGAATTAAAAAAAGCATTTCCTAGTCAAAAGTACCCAAACATTTACAGGCAAGTGGCAATTGCCAAAACGAAGGCTCAGAATGAGCAAAAACCAATAAAAGACAAACAAAAATCACGTGTAGATAAATTAAATAAAACATTCCGTGGTTATGTCAGAGCTTCTGAAATTTCAAGTCCGGCTCCTGATGGTCATTTTCTAAGAGACTTCGGTCAATCTGATAGATCATTAATAGAAAATGCTAATTACAAGGCTTCAACCACCCAAGCTTTGTCACTGATGAATGGCGAATTTTTAAAGTTTTTGATGAATCCTAACTCAGTAATTTCTCAAAAGATGAATTCAGCAGAAGATTCTGACGAACTCATTGATATCATTTATCTAACCGTTTTTTCAAGATACCCAACTTTACATGAAAGAAGCCTACTAAGAGATGAGGCTGCCGTTTCTGGTGAAATGGCGGCTAGAAGTCTACTTTGGTCGACCTTGAATACTCAGCAGTTTTTATTTATTCAATAAGGTTGAATTTTAAAGAGTTGCTTTTAATCGCTCGCAGACCGTTTCAACATTTGCTTTTGAATTAAAAGCCGAAATTCTAAAGAATCCCTCGCCAGCTTCTCCAAAGCCTGCACCTGGTGTAATGACAACATTTGCTTCATTTAGCATTTTATCAAACATACCCCAACTGTCTACAGACTCAGGACAAGCAACCCAAACGTAAGGAGCATTTTCTCCGCCATATACTGAAAGTCCGATTTCAGAACAAGCAGAACTCAGCAGGGCAGCGTTATTCATATAATGTGATATAAGGCTACTTACTTGATCTTTCCCTTCTTCTGAGTAAAGCGCCTCTGCTGCTTTTTGTACTGGATAGCTAACACTATTGAACTTAGTGGATTGTCTTCTTGACCATAAAGGGTGGAGTGGTTGTTTTTCACCCTTAGCGTCTTCAGCCATTAGCTCTTTGGGTACTACGGTGAAAGCACATCTGACTCCTGTAAAGCCACCATTCTTTGAGAAGGATCTGAACTCGATAGCACATTCTTTGGCTCCTTCAATTTCGTAGATTGATCGAGGTACACTCTCATCCTGAATAAATGCTTGATAAGCTGCATCATAAAGTATGATTGAACCGTTCGACTTTGCATAGTCCACCCAGTCTTTAAGTTGATCTTTTGTAGCAGTGGCTCCAGTGGGATTGTTAGGGTAGCAGAGGTAAATTAAATCAACACGTTCTGAAGGAATTTCAGGAACAAAACCATTTTCAGCATTGCAGGGCATATAATAGATACCCTCGTATGCGCCGCTGTCGTTAGCCTCACCTGTATTTCCTGCCATGACATTTGTATCCACATAAACAGGATAAACAGGATCAGTGATTGCAATTTTATTGTTGCTACCAAAAATGTCTAAGATGTTTCCCGTGTCACATTTAGAGCCATCGGAAACAAATATTTCATCATCATCAACTTTGATTCCATTATCTTGATAATCTCCTTTTGCTATGGCTGATCTAAGAAAATCATATCCTTGTTCTGGTCCGTATCCCTTGAAGGTGTCTCTATTACCCAACTCATCAATGGCAGCTTTCATCGCTTCACGTGCTGCCAAAGGTAAAGGTTCAGTGACATCACCTATACCACATCGGATAATTTTATTTGCTCCTTCTGGATTGTTTTCAGTGAATGAATTCACTCTTCGAGCAATTTCCGGGAAAAGATAACCTGCTTTAAGTTTGAAATAGTTATTGTTTAATTTAGCCATTGGGGCAGATCATGATATCATGAAAAGCTCAGGTCAAGTCGGTTGTTGAGATAATGAAATTTATTTTAGATAAAAACGATGAGATGATAATTTTATAACTATTGCCAAGAAAAAATGAGGCTCATACTATGTTTTTTTGCGATTCACTTAATTTTTTTTAAGTCTAACGCTGATTCATCAAACTATAAAATCGATCTTTCTGGAAATGGAAAGTCTGACAAAAGAAAAGTCGACGTTATCTCATCAGACAACTTAGTTGTTTTTAATGTTTTCGATCAATTTGGTATAGGAGAGGCTCAGGTTGAAAAGATTAAAGGGGAGTGGCCGAAAAGAATTCTTGTCAGATGTCATTTTTCTGGGCTCGAAGGATTTGCCCTGATTTTAAAGGATATGAGCTATAAAAAAAATACCCTTAAATGTAGAATGTGTGATCCCAAGGGAAAGGAATTAAAGGGTAAGTATCTCCTTAATAATGAAGGAGGAGTTTCAAAAAAAATTCCTGGTTATTTTGAAATAGAAATTCCAACAAAAATAATATCAGATTCAGATCGTTTTAAATTGAAGTGGATTGATTTTTACCGTTGAAAAATGCGCCAAGAATAATAGAGAGGTATTTTTTTACATCATCTGCAAATAGTAATGCGCACGGAATAAGATAAAGTGTTATCGCCGTAGCAAACAATACTCCGAATCCAAGTGAAGTAGCCATTGGAATTAAGAATTGCGCTTGCAGTGAGTCATCTATAAGAAGAGGGAAAAGTCCCGCAAAAGTGGTGAGAGAAGTAAGTAGAATAGGTCTGAATCTACGAACTCCAGATTCAATTGCCGCTTGTTTTAAATTCATTCCCTCTTTCAATTTCCTATTAACATGATCGACCATTACTAGTGAGTCGTTTACAACGACTCCTGCCAAAGCCAGCATGCCGAATACTGATAACCAAGAAAGATTAATCCCCATTACCAAATGACCAATCATTGCGCCGATCACACCAAACGGTAGAGCTAGCAATACATAAATTGGCTGCATTACTGATTTAAATGGGATGGCTAATAATGTAAAAAGAGCGAAGGTTAAAGTTATAGATGCAATGATATTACGCCTCTTTAATTCTGCATGCTCCGCGATGTATCCAGTGTACTGAAAAGATAGATTTTTTTCTTCGTTGATGATTTTTTGTATTTCTGGTCTCATCTCATTAGCTATTTTCAAGATGTCGACGCTATCATCTTTAGGTCTTGCACCTATTCGTATTACTTCAGCTTTATCATTTCGCTCTACAAAAGATGGTGATTTTTTTGCTTTAAAATCAGCTACGGTTGCAAGTGGAACTTCAGTTCCTGATGGTGTTCTGATTTTTAGCCTTGCAAGTGTATGCAATGATTGTCGATCTTTTTTAGGTAATCTAACCATCACTCTTATTTCGTCAGTGCCGCGCATAATTCTCTGAGCTTCTTCACCGTAAAATGCCTGCCTAACCTGCCTTGCCAACGCCTGCTGCGATAAGCCAAGTTCAGCAGCTCTAGGCTTAAGGCTAAATTCAAGCTCATCATTACCACGGTTGATTTTTGCCCAACTACTAGAAATTTGCGGATTTGGAATCATCTGTGGGTTAAGTTCAGGGGACAGTGGACTAGATGGATCATATTGAGGATTACGCTTCATGCGTAACAGTGCTTTTATTCGTTGAGCGATTTCGTTTTTCTTTTCCGAATAAGGGCCTCTCAATTCAAGTTCAAGTGGTTCTGATTGTTTTTGTTCGTCATCATCATTATTTCTTCTCCCGAAGGTTTCTGATTGAATTGAAAAGTCATCGGCCTCTTCTATTTCGCCAACGACTTGCTTCCACCTTTGGGCAATCTCACTATTTTTTGGCCCAGGCTCTGATCGCATGCTAGGCGGTGTGACCTCTATAATAACTTGCCCTCTTGATTCATCGTAACGTCCTCCTAATCTGTAGGAACCAGTTACTTTAGCTACGTTTTGAATTAATGTTAAGCCTGTTTTAGGGTCTACAAATTCATTTTTTATACTGTGTGCAGCTTGCTCAATTCTGTCAGTCAATGAAGCCGTTTTTTCGATTCCCAAATCGTTGGGTAAATTTAAGGAAGCGGCAATTTTTAAACTTTCTACTGAGGGATGTCCTGAAAAACCTATTCTTCCGCTACTCCATATACCTGCCATTACAATTGCAGCTGCAACGAAGCTTGCCAAAACGCTTATACGCCATTTGACGGCAGTCTCAAGGCTTGGTCTATATATTCTGTTAACAAACCACTCCAGCCCGTTAGCGAAAGACTTTTGGAAGCGAGTGAAAAATCCCTTTTCCGTATTTCTTGGTTTAACATGTTTTAAGTGTGATGGCAGAATTAATTTTGATTCAATTAATGAAAAAAGAAGTACAGGAGCAACGATGGGCGGAATCTGGCTAGCAAAATCTCCAAACCGTCCCTCATTTAGATACAGTAACGGAATAAAAGCTGCAATGGTGGTTAAAATTCCAAAGGTGACAGGAACCGTCACCTCTTTGGTTCCTAGAATAGAAGCCTCTATCGGATTTAGTCCAGATTGAAGTTTAGAATAAACATTTTCTCCCGTTACAATCGCATCATCGACTACTACTCCCAGAACGATAATGAATCCGAATAGACTCATTACATTTGCAGTAACACCAAAAAATGGCATTAAAATAACACCTCCTGCAAAGCTTACTGGAATCCCTACTACAACCCAAAGAGCAACTTTAGGTCTTAGAAATAAACCAAGCACAATAAATACTAGAATCGATCCTTGAAGAAGAGAGTATGCTAATGTTCCCAGCCTCCCTCTCATTGATATAGATTTATCATCCCAAGTGTATAATTTGATACCTTCTGCAAATCGTTCGCCTGAATTTTCAACATATTCCTTAACTTTGTCAGCAATATCGATAGCGCTTTCTTTTCCGTTTCTGCTGACCCTAACAAACATTGTTGGATTACCATTGAAGTCAGTTAGGACTTTATCCTCTTCAAAACCGTCTTTTACCTCTGCCACTTCCCCTAGTCTCACTTCGGCCCCGTTTGCCGCTCGTACTGGAATATTTTCAAATTCTTTCTTCGAATAGGCTTGACCACGTGTTCTTACTACTAATCTCCCACTTTCGCTGTTAATTGATCCAGCCGGTAAATCAATTGATGATCGCCTAATCGAATCAACAAGTTCTCGAAATCCTAAATTGTAAGACTCAAGTTTTGGTATTTTTGCCTCAACTGATATTTCGTAACTCCGATCACCTTGAGCGCTCGCTTGGCTTATACCATCAATTTCTAATATGTCATCTCTAACTTGATGCGTTATCTCTCGGAGTTCTTCCTCTTGAAGTTTCCCTGTTACTGCGACACTAATAACTGGATAGAAACTAGAAAAATCGGGTATGACTATTTTTGGTGGCTCTGTCTCAGCAGGAAAAGTTGAGATCTGATCAACTCTACCTCTTATATTTTCTCTTAACTCTCGGAGATCGATTCCTTTTTCTGCCTTGATATAAAATTTGGCCCTACCACGCATTCCATCCGAGTTGATTTCACGAATTCCGTTTAAACCTTCAAGTGCTCTCTCGACAGGAAGCAACACACCTTTTTCAACATCTTTTGCAGTGCCTCCCTTATACATGACTTCCATGTATATGATTTTCCAGCCACTGTCTGGAGGTATGACTTCAAGTGGTACTTTGAACATCGCACTATAAACTCCTGCAAGGAGG
>MDSZ01110761.1_pt1 | contig 13779 bp, 12 predicted proteins | sample 811201 | NCBI WGS metagenome assembly MDSZ01 (sample SAMN05326647, study PRJNA326480) | marine metagenome | isolation source: seawater | place: Indian Ocean: North | collected 2010
GTTGATGGTTATGATTATTGGGTTATAAGAATTAATTCTGATGATGCAATAAAAAGAAAAATTAAATCAAACGATTTAGTTAGAGTTTTTAACGATCAAGGTTCTGTCATTTGTGCAGCACAAGTCACTAATAGAATCATGCCTGGTTCTGTCCATGGATATGAATCTTGTGCAATATATGAACCTATAGGTAAACCGGGCTTGTCTACTGATAGAGGAGGCATGTTAAACTTACTTACACCCAAAAAGACGCAAATAAAAAAATCTCATTCAATGGGTAATAGTACTGCATTGGTTGAAATAGAAATTTGGGATCAAAAAGAATTAAAGGAATATTTAAATTCAAAAAGTAAAAAACTTTCTAAGGAAATCATTCATGCTGCCGAATAATAATATAAGAGATTAAATATGAAAAAATGGAACCTTATAATTGATGTTGAGAATTGTAATAATTGCCATATGTGTGTTTTAGCAGCCAAAGATGAATATGTTGGAAACTGTTTTCCAGGTTATTCTGAAGAGATGCCTAAAAGAGGCGCTAAGTGGATTGAAATCCAAAAAAAAGAGCGTGGTCAATCACCCATGATTGATATAGCCTATATTCCAACAATGTGCCAACACTGTGATGAAGCCCCTTGTATTAAAGCTGCAAAAAATAATGCCGTTATAAAAAGAGAAGATGGAATAATAATAATTGACCCAGAAAAATCAAAAGGTCAGAAACAAATTGTGGAAAGTTGTCCTCATAATGCCATTTCATGGAATGAGAAACTAAATATTCCACAAATCTGGAGTTTTGATGCACATTTACTGGATCAAGGATGGAAAACCCCAAGAGCAGTATCTGTTTGTGCAACTGGTGCGATGAGAGCCATAAAAACAAATGACAGTGAAATAAAAGAACTTATAGAAAACGAAAACCTTGAAGTTCTTAACCCTGAACAAAAAACAAAGCCAAGGATTTATTATAAAAACCTATATAGATTTAATAAATGCTTTATCGGGGGAAGTATTGCTACAATCAGAAACAACATAGAAGACTGTGTGAAAAATGCCAAAATAGAATTATATAAAGATGGTATAAAAATTAATGATGCACTAACTGATGATTTTGGGGATTTTAAATTTGATAATCTTGAACCAAATAGTGGGAAATATACAGTTAATATTAGTTATAATGAAAAGAATAAAAAATTGGACGTTGACCTAGAAGAAAGTAAATTCATTGGAAACATTTATATTTAATTTATTACTTTGTCTTAACAGAGCTGTCATTATAAACTTTGTAAAGCCTTAAAACCTTTTCCCTTTTCTCCATTGATAAGGTTCAATAAATTGTCCTGACCAAATACCTCGTTTATTGATTTTAGCGAATTCTTCTTCTTCTATATAATCATTAGAATAATATCTATATGCTATTCCCATACCTTCTTTTACCATTAACGCATTTACATTCTCTCCATTGACAAAACATTCACCTATAATTCTCTGGTAACGATCTTTATCTTTTTTCTTACATTCAACTAAATTTGAACCAATTATAGATTTTAATCTTCTTGTTGCCATCTCACCACAATCGTAAAATTTATTATTTATGTCTTTGCATTTTTGCTTTTTTTCTGGCGTATCTATGCCATGCAAACGAATACTAATACCATTCATTTTAATTGTATCACCATCAATAATTCTAGGGTTGCCTGAAATAAAATCATTAGCAAAAACATTAAAGTGAAAAAGAAGTATAATAAGTAAGTAGAAAGTTTTTCTTGTCATGCAATTGAAGCTTCAGTTCTCAGGTTTTCAGAAGTAAATGGTATTCTTTTAAGTCGAATGCCTGTTGCATTAAAAACCGCATTGGCAATTGCTGCAGCAGTTGGACCTTGAGTAGCTTCCCCTGCTCCAAGAGGAGGCTCATTGGGTCTATCTATTAGAATAGTTTCTATATCTGGAACTTCAGAGAATTTGATAATTGGATAGCTTTCCCAATCACTGCTCAATACTTCCTCACCTTCAAATTTTACCTCCTCTTTTAGAGTCCAACTAGCTGATTGAATAAACCCTCCCTCTAATTGACTTTTTAGGCCATTTCTGTCAATTATTTGGCCGGCATCAGCAAATATAAAAGCTTTTTGCAAATTTATGTTGCCATAATCATCAACCTCTAATTCTACAATTACAGCAGCATAACATTTGGTATTTTTATACCTTGCAAAACCCATGCCTCGACCACATCCATCTTTCATTTGTTGATTATACCAATCTGTTTCTTTCCCCAAGGTCTTTAAAAGGTGAATGGCTCTATCATCCCTAAGATGTTTGAGACGAAAATCTAATGGGTCAATTTCGTTTATAGATGCTAATTCGTCCATAAAAGACTCAATTGCAAACACGTTGGCGTAAGCACCTAAAGTTCTTAAAGCTGAAACTCTTAACGGAAGATCATGAACAGGGGTTTTAATAATAGATTTTTTAGCAAAATCATAAATTGGATCCGCATTTCTATGAATACCGCCATGAAATACCAACCAAGCATTTTTAGGTAATGGTTTCAATGGGTTTTCTAAATGCCAAGAAGCAAGTAAGTTAGAAAAATTTTCTTTATGCTTTGGTCTAGATGAATGAACATCGCTATAAGTCTGATGATACCATAGCTTAACTTTTCCTTCATCATCTAAGCAAGCTTTCATTTTAATTAACATAGCAGAACCATATGGTTCCCACTTGTGCTCGTCTTCTCTTTCCCATTTCAATAAAACATGCCTACCAGGCAACTTTCTAGCCAGTAAAGCAGCATCTAATGCAGCATCATCTGCTCCATTATGACCATAGCAACCAGCTCCCGGAACATGATTTACTATGACAAATTTTTCATCAATTTCTAAAACAGAAGCCAAAGCTTTTCTAAGAAGAAAAATTCCTTGAGAATGTGACCACACAAAATATCTATTTTTATCCAATAATGCTGCTGCAGCAGAAGGACCAATTGAAGCATGCATATGATAGGGTCTTATATATGTAGATTCAATCCAATCTTCGTCATTATTCAAGAATTCACTCTCAGGCTCTTTGTTAACTGCCGTACCATCTAGAACCTGATAACTTTTAACATTGTTTTTATCTAACAATTCAGAAATATCTTCTTTATTATTTTTTGACATTTTTGACCATTTAATATTTTTCTTCAAAATGGAAATTGCCTTTACAACTTTTTCCTCCTTTTCAGACACAACACCCAAAAAACTGCCATCTTTTTCTATATGTAAAATATCACTCATCGATTTGATTTTAGTTAAATCTAAATCAACTATTCTTGCAGAATAAAATGGAGGTCTCACAACTCTTGCATGAAGCATATTTGGAAATTCAAGATCATGTATAAATTCTTCTTTACCAGAAATAATTTTTTCAAATCCTTTTGAAAAATTACTCTTTCCTATAATCTGGTAATCTTTATAACTTTTTAAAATTGGAAGTTTTTCTATCTTGTGATTAAATTTCTGATCACCAATAAGATCCCAATATGAAGTTATGTTATTATTTAATATGGACCTGATATTTCCATCTGTTATTTCTAACCGGTCAATCGATTCATTTAATTTCTTAGAAGCCATATTGAGTAAAATGTTTCTTGCTACAGCAGAAGCTTGCCTTATTGCCTCACCACTTTCCTCAATTGAATTACTGCCAACAGTTGGTTGTTCCTCTGGAGAGTATTCAGTGTTTACTGCAGCAATTTTAACTCTGTTAAAGTCAAGGTATAACTCTTCTGCAGCTATAAGGGCTAGTGCCGTCGTGATTTTTTGACCCAATTCAACTTTACCAGTAAAAACAGTTAAAATACCATCGGAAGAAAATTTAAGCCAACCATCTAATTCAGGATTTGTCTCTAAGCTGGGTGCTATTTTCATTTATCAATTCCTTGGGATAAATTTAAAACCGCTCTAATGATAGAATGATGAGACCCACATCTGCATAAATTTGGAGAAAGTGCCTCTTTGATTTCAGCCTTTGTTGGCTTTGAGTTTTGATTTAATAATACTTTTGTGGATATAATTATCCCTGGAAGACAATAACCACATTGGGCAGCTCTTTCTTTAATAAATGCACTTTGAATTGGATCTATTGTTTCAGGATCGCTTAAACCTTCTATTGTTGTTAAATTCTTACCCTCAACTTCTTGCACTGGAGTAGTGCATGAATAAAGAATATTATTATCAGAAATGACTAAACAGGCGCCACATTGCTCAAGACTGCACCCTAATTTAGTTCCTTTTAATTTTAAATAATTTCTCAAAACAAAAATTAATGGTGTGTCTGGATCCACATCAACAGAGAATATCTTCTTATTCACTTTCAATTTTATTTTCATACTTTATATTTACATAAATTTAAGTTTTGCTATTCATTAATTTAACAACAATTTTTAAAAGTAATAAAGCATGAATATAGATATAGAATTTGTTAGGTCTCAATTTCCAGCTTTTTCTGTGCCCAGTTTAGAAGGACAAGCTTTTTTTGAAAATGCTGGGGGATCATACATGTGTAAACAGGTAATAAAAAGGTTTAATGACTATTATATTAAAAGAAAAGTTCAGCCATATGGTTTTTATAAACCCTCAGAAGAGGCAGGAATAGAAATGGATCTGGCTAGAGAAAGAATGGCAGCCTATTTGAATGTATTACCCCATGAAGTTTCCTTTGGACCTTCCACTTCTCAAAATACTTATGTTTTATCCCAAAGCTTTTTGTCTAAGATGAAATCTGGGGACGCTATCATCGTTTCAGAGCAAGAACACGAAGCGAATGCTGGATCATGGCACAAAATGTCAAAAAGTAACATTGAAGTTATAGAGTGGAAAGTCGATCCTGATAGTGGTAGACTTGATTTGGAAGATTTAAAGCTATTAATTAAAGATAATGTAAAACTTGTTGCTGTAACTCATTGTTCCAACGTAGTAGGGGAAATTAACCCTATTAAAGAAATTTCGAAAATAGTTCACGATAACAATGCCTTACTTATTACCGATGGTGTATCCTTCTGCCCTCATGGTTTTCCTGACATTCAAGATTTAGGTTCTGATATATACTTATTTTCTGCTTATAAAACTTACGGTCCTCATCAAGGGGTAATGGTTATAAGGGATAATGCAAAAAAAATGTTATCTAACCAAAGTCATTTTTTTAATTCTGAATATCCTGACAAATTCATGGTTCCAGCAGGACCTGATCATGCACAAATAGCTGCTACAAATGGTATTTTAGATTATTATGATCAAATTCACTCACACCATTTTTCAGATGAAATCTCTTTATTGAAACGTTCAAAAAATATTACTCAGCTTTTTAGGGATGCGGAAACTGTTAACTTAAAACCTATAATAAATTATTTATCGGGTAGAAATGATATACGATTAATTGGACCTTCAGATAATATTATAAGAGCACCGACTATTGCCTTTGTTTCACAAAAGAATTCCCCTTCGGAAATTGTGAAAAAATTAGCACAAAAAAATATAATGGCCGGTGCTGGAGATTTTTATGCTGTTAGACCTATTAAAGCACTGGGATTAAATCCAGAAATAGGGGTCGTTAGACTTTCATTTGTTCACTATACATCTGAAGATGAAATAAAAGCTGCAATAACTGCTTTAGATACTGTTCTTTGATATAATTTGTATTTTTTCATGCTGTTAAAATTGTTTATAAATTCTGAAAGTTTCATAAAAACGAAAACTAGATAATGAAAAAGCAAGTTGCAATCATTGGTGGAGGCCCTTCAGGAACATTACTCGCATTACTTTTATCTAAAGCTGGCATTGATGTAGTAATTTTAGAAAAACAAACTAAAGAATATGTTCTATCTAGGATTAGAGCAGGAGTTTTAGAATGGAATTCTGTAGAAATGATCCGCGAGGTAGAAATTGGCAGCAGAATGAATAAATTGGGCACCGTTCATGAGGGAACGTTTTTATCTTCCTCCAACAAACAGTTTAGAGTGGATTTCAAAAAATCAGTTAATAAACAAGTTATGATTTATGGTCAAACGGAAGTAACCAGCGATTTATATAACTCATTAAATGATCAAAATATAAATGTTCTCCATAAAGTTAAAGATGTCCATTTAGAAGATTTAAACACTCAAAAACCAAAAGTAAATTTTAGAAATTCCTCAGACATTGCTAAATCAATTGAAGTGGACTTTGTTATTGGCTGTGATGGCTATCATGGAATAAGTAGAAAACATATCCCATTAAATATACTTAAAGAGTATGAGAAAGTATATCCTTTTGGATGGTTGGGGGTTTTATCTGACACTCCTCCAGTTAGTGATGAATTAATTTATGCCAATCATGAAAGAGGTTTTGCTCTTGCATCTATGCGCAATAAAATGCTGTCAAGGTATTATATTCAAGTACCTAATACCTCGAAAGTTGAAGAGTGGAGCGATAAGAATTTTTGGGAAGAATTAAAAAAACGTCTCCCAACTGAGGCCGCAGATACAATTGTTACTGGCCCTTCAATTGAAAAATCAATAGCCCCTCTTAGAAGTTATGTTGTTGAACCTATGAGTTGGGGAAAATTATTTCTCGTTGGTGATGCAGCTCATATTGTTCCCCCGACTGGTGCAAAAGGTTTAAATTTGGCTTTTTCTGATGTAAATTATCTGTCGAAAGCGCTAATTGCTCATTACAATGATAATAATCCTGAGGAATTAAATCATTATTCTGATGTTGCACTTTCAAGAGTTTGGAAAGTTGTTAGATTTAGTTGGTGGATGACTAAATTGCTTCACAATTTTCCCAATCAAAATGAATTTGAAAGAAAAATTCAACTAAGTGAATTGGATTATTTATCTAAATCTCAAGCCGCTCAATATGCCTTTGCAGAAAATTACGTCGGATTACCCTATTAATTTTTTGTCTTTTGCCACCAGGGGCATTTACCAACCCCTAAATTATAATTTCCTGGCATAACATTGACTGGAATTCTTAAATTATCATCTACAGCGGTTGACCTAACCCTTCTTGCTTCCTTCAGTTGGTCAGGTGGCATCCATAAACGATCATGGCCCCATAAACTTGGACCATGCTTCACCTCCTCTATTTCCCAATTTTCAGTATCAATGGTTCTACCTCCCCAACCATATTCAAAAAGAAAATCAGAAGGTGAATAACTATAAAAAGAGGTCATATGGTCATTGATATGTCTTCCAAAAGTAGTGGCGATACGATTTTCTTTAGATGAGGCTATATCATAACATTGACCAACATCATCCAAACTAAATAATTCAATCATTAAATGGTGAATCTTGTTTACACCTGTTTCAATTAAAGCAATACTATGGTGTCTTGGATTTACATGGAAAAAGTAAGCTTTAAAAGGCCTAACCATGTAATCACTAAGTTTAAAACCTAGAACATCAACATAAAACCATTGCGCATCTTCTATTTTCTCAACATTAAGAACTATATGGCCCATTCCCAACAACCCTGTTCTAAAACCTGAGATATTTCTTCCAGGAATGAATTTCTCAGTAGTTATTTCTGGACCATAGAAAATTTCTGAACGGTTGCCCATTGGGTCAGCAAAACTTATAACCGATTTAACACATCGTTGCTCAGCAATATTATCAGGCTCCTTAACAACATCTATTCCAGCATCAATCAGGCGACCAGCCAGATTATCTAAAGATTTTTGGTCCTTAACTTCCCATCCAAATATATTACTTGCTTTGGCATCATTAGTAATAACAAATCTTTGTTTTCGGTCATCCATTCTTAAAGTTGCTATGGATTTTGTTTTGTCCACTATTTGCATACCTAAATAATTAGAACTGAAATCTATCCAATCTGAGATTTTGTCTGATTTAATTGTAATATATCCTAAACCTAGAATTGACATATTAATTCCTTATAAATTTTCTATATCATTGATTATTGCTTAAGTATTTATTATGCTTATCATAAATTTTCAAATAATTTAAGGTGATAACATCTCTATTGAAGTTTTAAATTTTGAATACCCAAAAAAACCTTCTGAGTTTAGTCAAAATGAGTGGGAAGCCAGAGTAGATCTTGCAGCTTGTTATAGATTAGTTCACTTTTATGGTTGGACAAGTTTAGTTTACAATCACATAACTTTAAGAATTCCTGACACTGAAACATTTTTAATCAATCCATTTGGTCTAATGTATCATGAAATTTGTGCGTCCAATTTGGTGTTAATAGATATTGATGGCAATAAGATAGGAAATAATAACTGGCCTATTAATAAAGCAGGTTACTTAATTCACTCGGCAATTCATAAAGCAAGGTCTAATGACTTACATTGTGTTATGCATACTCATGAAGTTAACTCACAAGCCTTAGCCGCATCTAAAGAAAAAGTGATCCCACTTACTCAGGAAGGCTGCCAATTTTATGATAGAGTTGGATACCATGATTTTGAGGGTATAGTTTTGGATCCAAGTGAACAGGAAAGATTAATTAAATCTTTAGGGAAATCAAACCACACTCTTCTTCTTAGAAACCACGGATTAATAACTGCGGGCACTACCGCAACATGGGCCTTTATAAGGCATCTTCATTTTATCAGAAATTCTGATGTACAACTCAAACTCATGGCTTCTAATGCGGAAATAAGCTATATCCCAAAAGATGTCATGGAACATACTAGGCATCAATTTGAGGGGGGTGATGCTCAGGCTGGTGCAATAACAAGACATCCTGAATGGCCTGCGTTGTTAAGAATGCTGGATACAATTGATCCAAATTGGAAAACTTAAAAAAAAATTTATTATTATCTGCTTAAAATATATTGAGTTACCAAAGAAATTAGCCTAATAGTGTAAAGAATAAATTTTTAGCAAATACATGTGAGTTCTATAAATATCTCACAAAGATTATTTGTAAATTAATATTAGGGAGTAAATTAATGAAAAAAATATTGTATGGTATAAGCGTAACTGCTTTATCAATAATACTTTCTACTACTGCAATGGCAGCAGATAAAGTATTAACAGTAGCTTCATGGGCTGCACCTTTTCATACTCAAAATGAAAATTTCTTTCCATGGATGAACGAACAATTCAAAAGCTGTTCAGGTGGATCACTAAGCCTCAAAGTAGAGTATGGTTTAGCACCCCCTCCAGCTCTATATGACTCAATTAGAGATGGAGTGGCTGACATAACATGGATTGTTTATGGATATACACCAGGTAAATTTGTTACAACTATGATTGCAGAATTACCTTTAATCCCAGGAAATGCACAAGAAAAATCAGTGGCATTTCAAAAAACTTATGAAAAGTATCTCGAAGCTGCAGGCGAAGCTAAAGGTGTTCAAATTCTTGCCAATTTCACTCATGGACCAGGAATGGCTAACACAGTAAAAAAAGTAACGTCTTATAAAGAGCTTGAAGGTGTTAAAATGAGAGTAGGTGGTGGAGTTGCTAACGCCATTGGTACAGCTCTTGGTGTGGCTGGCGTTAATGCACCAGCTCCAAAAGTGTATGAAATCATTTCTGGTGGTGTTGCAGATGGAGTTATGTTCCCATTTGAAACCATGCATGCTTTTAAAATTGCTGAACTTGCTAAATACTCACTTCATAACCCAGATGGGATGTATACAACAGCATTCGCAGTTATAATGAATAACGACAGTTATAATGACTTAAGCGCTGCTCACAAAAAATGTATCGATGATATGCGTGGTGTTTCTTTATCAAGAACAATTGGTAAATACTGGGATGCTGCAGATGATAGAGGCAAAGCTGCCGCAGCTGAGTATAATCATGAACTTACAATAGCCAGTCATGAAGAAAGACAATATTTTAAAACCAAAATGGGTCCAGTAATTGATGATGTGGTTTCAAAGATTAATGGAGTAGGTGTGGATGCTAACGCAGCTCTTGCATACTTCAAAGAACAAGTCACAACTGAGAATGCTTTATCAGGAAATTAATATATAGTTTTCTATAAATTTATGACTCAATTACTAAATAAATTAGAACGGCTAACAGAAAATGTTAGCCGTTTTATTTCTATTCTGGCAGGTATAGTTTTATTATGGATTGTAGCTGTAACTTGTGTTGATGTAGTTGGAAGATATTTTTTTAATTCCCCACTTTATGCTGGAGCAGAAATTATAAAAGTTAGTATGGCTGGAGTAATATTCTTATCTTTGCCATATATGTTTTTTAAAAACGAACATATAATTGTAGACCTTTTTCCAGCCTTTAAAAAAGGTTTTCTTGGTTGGATTTTAGGTTTGTTTTTTCTTATGACTGGGGGTTATTGCCTGTGGATCATTGGAGATAAAACCTTTAGCTTAGCTATGAGATCTCTTGAAGATGGAGATACTTATGAATATATTTTAGCTCCATCATTTCTGGCTCGAGAAAACAGTGAATTTCTTCCAAAAGTCTACATTGATACTTTCATCGCCATTTCTATCTATTTTACAGTATTGATGATAGCTATTAAATTTATTTTAGTTTTATTCAAACCAGGGACTAGTGCTGAAGCTCTTGATGAAGAATCTATAAATGAAGGTTCTAATGAGTGAAGCATTAACAATTTCCTTTATAGGATTTTCTGCAATTTTAATCCTAGCCTTTCTTAGATTCCCACTCGCGTTATCCATGGGTCTAGTTGGAGTCATTGGTTTTGGAGAGTTAACAAATTACCGTGCTGCAATTTCCAACATAGGAAGGTTGGTTATGGATCTTGGGCAGAGTTATTCATTATCTGTATTACCATTATTTATTTTAATGGGCCTTCTTGTAGAAAAAGGAGGTATGGCCAAGCAACTTTATCGGGCAGCATACGCTTTTCTAGGAGATAAAAAGGGAGGTCTTGCGATGTCTACCGTTGTGGCCTGTGGAATGTTCTCAGCAATTTCTGGATCTTCAATTGCTACTGCCGCCACAATGTCAAAAGTAGCCATGCCAGAAATGCGAAGATATAAGTACGCCGACTCTCTTGCAACTGCTTCAATTGCTGCTGGAGGAACTCTTGGAATTTTGATTCCACCTAGCGTCATTTTGGTTATTTATGGATTGCTCACAGAACAATCTATAGGGAAACTTTTTATGGCTGGCTTTCTACCTGGGATTTTAGGAATCATTTTTTATACATTAGCGGTCTTATTTGTTGTTACCCGCAACCCTTCTTTAGGCCCAGCGGGAGAAAAAACAGAATGGAAAGAAAGACTATTAGCACTCAAAGATGTTTGGACAACATTAGCTCTATTTATATTTGTTATTGGGGGTATTTATATTGGATTGTTTTCTGCAACTGAGGCTGCGGGAATGGGAGCCGCTGGTGCTTTAGTTATTGCCTTATCAAGTGGTAACTTGAATTTTAATGTTTATCTAACTGTATTAAGGGATGCATCAGTTTTAGCGGCCAAACTATTTGCTTTACTCTTTGGTGCAACAATGTTTTCAAATTTTTTAAATAGAGCAGGATTACCAGATGCTTTACTTAGTATTATTAATTCTTTTGAACTTTCTGGTATGGCTGTGATTTTTATTATTTTGTTAATTTATATTCTTCTGGGTTGTGTTTTTGAATCTATGTCTATGATACTACTAACTGTTCCCATTTTTGTGCCTCTAGTTAAAAACCTTGCTCCAGACCTAGGATTAAGCCCAGACTTAGTTCTGATTTGGTTTGGAATTTTAGTTGTTGTAGTAACTGAAATTAGTCTTATAACCCCTCCTATTGGATTAAATGTTTTTGTTTTAAAAGGGGTAGTTAAAAATGTTTCGGTTGGTACGATCTTTTATGGCGTAACGCCTTTTTGGATTGTTGACATAATTAGACTTGCAATTATTGTTTTATTCCCAGCCATTGCATTATTTTTACCATCTATGATGTTTTAATTATTTATTTGCTATTGTTTTCACTTTATCTATTACTATTTTGCCAAGAGCATTTCTAGGAAGTTCTTTAACAAAAATGACATTTTTTGGTATTTTATAATTAGCAATTTTTTCTTTAAATTCGTCTAAGATTTCTTTTTCTGAAATTTCAATATTTTTTTTGACTGCAATGATTACAGGTACTTGGCCCCATTTTGGGTCGTTTCTACCTACAATAGAGAACTCAGATATTTTACTTGTTTTCCTTAAAACCTTTTCAAGTTCAGCAGGATAAATGTTTTCCCCACCAGAAATAATTACATTCTTTATTCTATCAACAAACCAATAATTTCCTTCTTCATCACGTCTAGCGATATCTCCTGTATGAAACCAACCGTTTGTTAAATTTCTTTCAGTTGATTTTTTATCCTTCCAATAGCATTGTAAGACATTATCGCCTTTAACTAATATCTCACCATTTTCATTATTTAAAACGTCAATGTTTTGATCATTTACTAAACGAATTTTACAATGAAGACCCTCTTGACCTATAGATCCTTCAGTTAAAAATGCACTTTCTTTTGTTTGATAAATAGCTAAAGGAGACGTTTCTGTAGCACCATATATTTGTATAACTGGAATGTTTCTTTCATGAACTTTTTTAATAAGGTCAATAGGAACATCTGTGGAACCAACAGAAATCATCTTTAATGAACTTAAATCTGCAGTATTCCATTTTTCACTAGAAACCATTAATTCTAGTATTGTTGGAACGGTAATAATTTGTGTAATTGAATGATTTTCTATAACAGAAAGTGCCTCAAATGGATCAAATTTATCATCTAAAACAACTGTTGCGCCCTTCAATAAAGCTGGCATGAATAAAATATTTAATCCACCTACATGAAACAATGGTAAAAATACATAGACTTTATCTGAAGACTCCATTGAATGAGCATGATGGCTCATTTGAGCATTACAAACTATAGATTTTTGATTTAGTAAAGCACCTTTTGGCTCGCCAGTTGTACCAGAAGTATAAACCAATAAGATTGGACTGTCTTCATTTCCAAAAGACTTTGATTGTTTAAAACCAATACGCCTGTTCGATAAAGATCGACCAAATTTTTCATGGTCCTGAATAGGTATCAAAGTTAACTTCTTAAATTGATTTTTAATAACATCAATATTTTCAGAAAACTGTAAATCAAAAATCATTAGTTTTGGAGAAGATTCATTAATCTGAAACAAAATCTCTGGAATCGCTAATCTCCAGTTAATTGGAACAAGAATAATACCTAACTTAGAAGCTGCAATTAATATAATAATTTGTTCAGGGTTATTTGCCCCATAAAAACAAATCCTATCTCCTGATACTAACTTACAATCATTTTGCAGAAAGCTAGATGTTGCCTCAATGGCATTATATAACTGGGAATAAGTCCAATTCTGATTTTTAAATTTTATTGCATTTTTTGTTGAATTTTTTTCAAGCTGTTTTTTGATCAGTTGATCAAGTCTCATCATGCTCACCTTGCTCATAGAGAGCACTTTTACCAATCATATCTAAGCAAAGCTCAGCCGTCCAAGGAAGCATTAATGAACCGCATCGACTATCCCTATACAATCTCTCTAGGGGCAACGATTTCAGCATGGCCTGGCCTCCACATGTGCGAATAGCTAACTGAGCAATTTTATTTGAATTTTCCATAACCGAATATTGTGCTGCCCAAGCTCTCATAACTTGTTCTTTAGTTGGGTTAGGTTTTGCTTCAGAAATTGATTGAAACCATATAGCTTTAGTTTGTTCTAATATAATTTTCATTTCTGCCACTGTAAGTTGTTTGGTAGGGAACATCCTTCTTTTTATTGGAGAAGCACCGGGTTGTTCTCCTCTTAAATATCTAATAGTA
>MDSZ01266779.1_pt1 | contig 13779 bp, 12 predicted proteins | sample 811201 | NCBI WGS metagenome assembly MDSZ01 (sample SAMN05326647, study PRJNA326480) | marine metagenome | isolation source: seawater | place: Indian Ocean: North | collected 2010
ATAAATATGTTGTCAATTTAGAAAACCTTATAGATGGGTATGTAGAGTTTGGATGGCCAATTCTTAGATATGAGTCTTTGGTTGATGAACCTAATGAGACATTAAAAATACTTTTTGACAGGTGGAATATTAATGTTACGGAGAAAAAAATAATTAATGCAATAAAAAATAGTAGCTTAAAATCAATGAGAAAAGGTGGTGGAAAACAATTAATTAAGACTCATAAATCTCACTTCAGGAAAGGCGGTTACGGACAATATAAAAAAGAATTACCCGCAAAGGTTTTAAAAGACGTTTCTGTAAGATACAAGAATTATCTCGAAAAGTGGGGATATGATATTTAGTTATTTGTATAAAAATTTTAGAGGATCTTGTATTTTTATTAAAAATAACCCCATCATTCTAAGGATTTCAATTGGAAACCTTATTATCTTTTTTTTAGTTGCTCTTTTTAAACCTAGGGAAAAAGTAAATTCAGTTCTTGAATATCAAGTTTTTTTTTAAATAATTAAAAAAAATACTATGAATAAACTTTTTAAAGTATCTATTTTTACATTACTTGCAACTATCCTAATATTCTATTTGTTTGAATTTATGGCATTTGGAGTTAGACTTGCTTTTGTTGACGAGCTAGTTCGTCGTCATGTAAATTCTGAAAATATTAAAAAACAAAATGCTCAATTAGAGAAATATTTTAAAGACGAGGACAATTATGATTCAAAAACTGCAAGGGAATTTATTGAAGATTATAAAACTAAAAATAATGGATATGATCTTCAACCATTTATTCCATCAATTGAATATTATAAGCTATCAAATTACAAAATCTTGCCTTTAGGAGGTGTTCCAAATGAATTTATTATTAATAGAAATGAAAATGGATTTTGGCCAATAATAAAAAATGATAAATTTGGTTTTAATAATCAAAACTCAGCATGGAATGATTCAAATATTGTTATAACAGGACCATCAACTGTTTGGGGTTCCGGTGTTCATTCAGGCCAAAATTTTGCAAGAATTCTGAGGGACTATTATGGATACAAAATATTAAATTTAGGTTATCCTCAGTTACCTTATCCAGAAACAAATTATGCATTAATACAAGAATATTTTAAATTAATAAATCCCGATTATTTTATATGGACTATATCAGATGAAAACGCAGGTGATGAAAATTTATTTTTATTGAAAGATTTTCTTACTAAAAAATATGAAAACTTTGAAAGTCAAAACCTTTTAGAAAAAACTGACGAAATTATTTCACTTCACAAAGACTATATGGAATTATATTATAATAAATCTACGATAATTTCCCGTGATATCAATCTTAAGGATTTTCCAAAGGAATTTCTTAAATTAGTAAATTTAAGAACAATTAAGGAATACATAAGAAATGAAATTAATCCGGTCAAAGCAAACCATAACCAAAATGAATTATTAGTAAAAAAAGAATGTAAAGTAGGAAGAGTTAAAAGAGAATTAAAAAAATTAGAAAAAATTAATCAATATCTTAACCCTAGTACACAAATTATTGTTTTGTTTTTGACCACAAAAAACCGTTTAAATTTTAAAAATTCTAAAAATGATTATTGTTTTGACTCGTTAAAAAATGAAATAGAAAAAATAGGCTTCCCTACTATAGATTTAACACAAATAATTCACTCAAAAAAAATAGTATCGAAGCAAATCTTTAATGACAATGGTAATCTCCATTTTAGTAAAGAAGGTAATTTTTTAATTGCTAAAATTTTATCTGAACAACTAATGAAATTAAATGCAAAAAAGAATTATTAGTCTTGATTTCTTAAGAGGGTTTTGTGCTTTATCTGTCGCGATTGCACACTTTGGTATGGCTAATAGTTATTTTATTCACTCTGGAGAAGTGATAGCGTCCACTGCTGTAGAAATTTTTTTTATATTAAGTGGTTTTGTATTAGCTCCACAAATTTTATTGTGTTTAAAATCAAATTTCTTAGAAAACTTCAAAATTTTCTTAATTAGAAGGTGGATGAGAACTATTCCTCCATTTATGATCTCTTTAACAATAATTTCTTTGTATACAGGGAATTTGTTTAATGAAGCATTTTTAAAATACATGTTTTTTGTTAAATCTTTTTTCTCAATTAGTAATAATGATTACTTTCCGATTGCTTGGAGTTTAGCAGTTGAAGAGTGGTTTTATATTATTTTTATTCCCATAGTTTTTTTTTTAAAAAAAATGTCTTTTAGTTTTTTTAAAATAATTTTTTTCTATGTTTTACTATTCTTTATTGTAAAGTTAGTTTTTTTTTATTTCTCAAATGATGATTTAAGAAGAATTACGTTTTTTAGACTTGATAGTATAGCTTTTGGTTTTTTATTATTTTTGGTTATTAACAAAGTTTCTGGTACTACCATTAATTTATTTCACAATAATTTTAAAATTATTTTACTAATATTTTCTTTTTTAATTGTTGTAAGTTCAATTATGGTTATTTCAAATCCTAAGCCTATTTGGTTACTATTTTATATATACTTTACATCTTGTTTTGGGATGTTAATTGTTTTTATTTTAGTTAGAAAGAATCATTTGTTTGAATCATTTAAAATTTTAAAACTTTTTTCTTTTTATTCAGGTGCACTCTCGTATTCATTATATCTATTTCATCCAATAATTCTTATAGTAGTTGATCAATATGAATTTAAATATACTTCAATAAAGTTCTTATTATATATTTTAGGTACAGTTTTTTTGGCTGGTATGGTTCGTTATTTTTATGAGATAGAAATACTGAGATCTAGACCAAACTATCAACAAAAAAATTTTATAGAAATAAATAAAAAAGTTTTCGAAAAATTATAAATAAAAATTTAATTTATGTTCATTAGATGAACAAATAAGTTGACGTTCATATTATGAACGTATACTATCATTTAATAGTTAAAAATGAAAAGTTATAAAAACATAGAGCTAGAGCTTAAAGTATTAAATAAAATCAACGAAAGAAACAATATATCACAAAGAGCAATATCAAAAGATTTAGATGTTGCGCTTGGATTAGCAAACTCTTTAATCAAAAAATTTGTAAAAAAAGGCTTTCTTAAACTAAAAGAAGCTCCGATGAGAAGATATTTTTATTATTTAACACCAAAAGGTTTAATTGAAAAATCAAAGTTAACAAAAGATTTTCTTGAAACTTCTTTAAAATTTTTTAGACAAGCTAAACAAGATTATGAAGAAGAGTTCAAAAAAATAAAAAAAATAGACAAATATGTAATCCTCTATGGGATAAGTGATTTCACTGACATAGCAATTTTAGCAGCAAAGATTCAAGATTTAGAAATTAAATATATTTTCGATGATAGCTCAAAAGTAAATCAATACTGTGGTTATGAAGTTATTAAAAGTTTTAAACAAATTTCAAAGCAAAAGAATATCTATATTATCGTCACAAAACTAGTTGAGAATAAAGACAAGTTAAATAATTTTAAAAAATTTGAACTTTATCAACCTAGGGTCCTGAAGAAATAAAATTATGAAATGGATTGTAGTACAGACCAAACCTAATTCGGAACAAAAAGCTTATGTGAATTTACAAAGGCAGGGTTATTCAGTTTTTTTTCCTAAAATTAAAAAATCTATTAAAAGATTAGCACGTATACATAAATTGATTGCTCCTCTTTTCCCAGGTTATTTATTTGTTTTTTTAAAAGAGAAACAGACTTGGGCCAAAATAAATAATACGTATGGGGTTTTTAAAATATTAAAGTTTAATGATCAATTGTATTATCTTCCAAATGAAATTCTAGAATGTATAAAACAAAGATGTGACAAAAATGATTTGGTTATTAAGTCCCAAATTTATAAGAGCGGAGAAAAACTTATTTATAACCTTAATAAATATACTTCTCTTGATGTAATCTTTGAAGAGCATATTGATAGCAAAAGGTCATTTGTGTTAATTGAATTTTTAAAAAAGAAAATTAGAACAAAAATTAAAACTAAATATTTAGAAGTAGTTATTTAATTTTCTTTGTTGAACATTCAATCCTTCATTAATTCTGATGGAGTGCGGTAGCCGTGGAATTAAAAAAAACTATTTATATGAAAAAAATAAAAGACAATTCTTTGTCAAAACTTTTGATTGATAAAAAAGTTTGCGTAATGGGTTTGGGATACGTTGGCTTAACCTTGGCAGTCACTCTTGCGGATGTTGGTTTTGAAGTGCTTGGAGTTGAGATAAGAGACGATGTTTTGAAACTACTAAGAAGCGGTGAACCTCATTTTTTTGAACCAGGTTTGAAAGGTAGATTAGAGTCAGTAATTAATTCAAATAAACTTAAATTATCAAAAAAAATAGTGAAATCATTTAATTCTGATGTTTATATTATTACAGTAGGTACCCCGATAGATTCTTCAAATAATGTTAATAAAAAAATGATAAATAATGTGTGTAGAGAAATATCAGAGTTTATAAAAGACGATAATTTAATAATTTTAAGATCTACAGTTGAGGTTGGAACTACAACAAATATTAAAAATTACTTTAAAAAAAAAAATAAAAACATTCAAATTTCTTTCTGTCCAGAAAGAACAATTGAGGGCAAAGCTATGATAGAGCTAAGAAATCTTCCCCAAATAGTTGGAGCAGAAACCCTTGAAGTAGCATTGAGGGTTTCGCAATTTTTTAGCTTCATTACACCTACAGTTGTAAGAGTTTCAAGTAATGAAACTGCTGAATTAATTAAATTAGTAGATAATTGTCAGAGAGATGTTCATTTTGCTCTATCAAATGAAATTGCAGAAATTTCAGATAAGTTTGGTGTTTCTTGCCATGAAGTTATTAAGTCCGGTTCCTTAGGTTATCCTAGAACTGACTTGCCAATGCCAGGCCCAGTAGGTGGCCCTTGCCTTGAAAAAGATTCTTTTATACTAAAAAATGGATTAAAAAAGTATAATTATTTCCCCAGTATAATTATGAGTTCCAGAGAAACGAACCTTCAACAACCAAAAAAATCTGTTGAATTGTTAAAGATTTTTTCAAATAAGTATTTTAAAAGTTATCCAAAAAGAATAACTTTAGCTGGGCTTGCGTTCAAAGGAAATCCTGAAACAGATGATCTAAGAGGCTCAATGTTTAAACCCATTTTAAAAGAAATTAGAAAAAAATTTAAAAATTCTGAAATTATTCTTTATGATAAACTAGTTAATATACATAATCTGAAGAAAGATTTAAAAACTTCTAATTATAAATTTACAAATTCACTTGAAGAATCATTTGTAGATTCAAGTCTATATATCATTTGCAATAATCACAATGAATTTAGTTCAATGCCTGTAACTGTTCTCACGAAAAAAATGAAAACCCCTGCGTTATTGTTTGATTATTGGAATAATTTTAGTAATCAAAAAATACATTTTCCAAAAGGCGTTAAATATATTGGGCTAGGAGAAATTGGTAAAAATTTAAAAGGTTTAACTTGATGAAATATTTTATTACTGGTGGTTCAGGTTTTCTCGGTGCAAGCCTTGTTTCAAAACTGATTCAAAGAGGTGATCAAGTTACTGTTTTTGATGATTTATCAAGAGGTGATCAAAAAAAACTGCAAAAAGATTTTGATAAAATTAATTTTATAAAAGGTGACGTAAGAAAAAATAAACAAATTTTAAACAATTCTAAAGGTCATAATTATTTTATACATCTAGCAGCAATTAACGGAACTGAAAATTTTTATACCAACCCTCAGTCTGTAATTGATGTCTCAGTTAGAGGAATACTCAATGCTGTTGAAGCATGTAAAGTCAATAATATACCAAACTTTGTTCTGGCCTCAAGCTCTGAAGTTTATCAAAAGCCAAAAACATTTCCGACAAAAGAAAATGTTGAACTAGTTATTCCTGATGTACATAACCCGAGGTTTTCCTACGGAGGTGGAAAAATAATATCTGAGCTAATTTGTTTAAATTATTACAAAGATTTTTTTGAAAAATTAATTATTTTTAGACCACATAACGTCTACGGTCCTGCAATGGGCAATGAACATGTAATACCCCAGATAATAAATAAAGTAAATTCAGCTATTAAAAATAAAAAAAAAAAAATTGTCATTAAGGGATCCGGAGATCAATCTCGAACTTTTATATATATTGATGATTTTACAAATGCCTTAATAAAAATTATTGATAAGGGGAAACACCGAAATATTTATCATATAGGTAATTCTGAAGAAACGAATATTAAGCAGCTATCAAAAAAAATTATGAACCATATGGGAGTTAATTTAACTTTAGAGTCTTCATCTCCTCCCGAAGGTGAAACTGATAAAAGACTTCCAGATAATAAAAAAATCGTCGAACTTGGCTACAATCAGAATGTTTCTTTGGATGAGGGGTTAAAAAAAACGATAAGTTGGTACGTTAGTTGATTTATGACATCTAAAAATAAATATCAATCAAAATATATCAAGAATTGTCAAATTTGTGGTTCAAAAAACCTAGAATCAATTATTTATCTCGGTAATATTCCGCCTGTTAATCAAATGATAGAGATAAAAAAGAGTTTTATAGGAAATACTACATTTCCACTGGAACTTTGTAGATGTAAAGATTGTGAACATGTCCAAATTAATACAATAGTTCATCCAGAAATTTTGTTTCCATTTTCATACCCTTATTTAAGTGGAACAACGAATATTTTAAAAAAAAATTTTCATGATCTTTGCGAAGAATCGTTAAAGTTAATTTCAATAAATGGAGGTTATGTTCTAGATATAGGTTCAAATGATGGAACTTTATTGGAAAACTTCAAGAAAAAAAAAATACCTGTCTTAGGAGTTGAGCCGTCAAAAGCCTCTCTTGTTGCAAGGAAAAAGAATATAGAAACTATTAACGACTATTTTAATGAGGGTACAGTAAGTTTAATAAAAAAAAAATATGGTCACCCTAAAATAATAACTGCTGCTAACGTTTTTGCTCATATTGAAAATCCAAACAGATTGGTAAAACTAATTCATAAAATTATGAATAATGACAGTGTTTTTATTTCCGAATCTCATTATCTAGGTTCATTAATTAAAACACTTCAATATGATACAATATATCACGAACATTTAAGATACTATCATTTAAAAGCTTTAAAAAAATTATTTGAAAGAAATAATTTAAAAATTTTCCATGTAAAAAAAATTCCTACCCATGGTGGTTCTATAAGAGTATACGTGTCAAAAAAAAAAGTATACAAAGTGGAAAAATCGGTTAAAAACATTGAAAATCAAGAGAAAAAGATGGGATTGTCTAAGATAAATGTTTTTAAAGAGTTTAAAAATAAAATAATTAGATCTAAATATGAACTTTTAAGTTTATTAATAGAAATAAAAAGAAAAAAAAAAGTTATTTACGGTGTCGGAGCGCCTTCAAGAGCAAGCACTTTAATAAATTTTGTGGGCATCGATGAAAATTTTGTTGATTGTATTCTTGAAATAAAGGGTTCAAGTAAAATTGATAAATACATTCCAGGAACAAAAATTCCAGTAGTGGATGAAGAAATAATTCTTAAAAAAAAACCTGATTATCTTCTATTATTTTCATGGCATATAAAAAAAGAACTAATTGAAATATTTAGGAAAAAAAAATTTAATGGTAAATTTATTATCCCATTACCAAAACCAGAAATTATTTAACTGTGAAAATTTTATTTTTATCATCAAACCCACCAACATATATTCATTCGTACTCACATAATCTTGTTTTATATTTTTTAATAAAAGAAGCAGCTAAATTTCATAAAGTTTATTTAGCAACTACAACTAAGGAAGATGTAAAAAAGGGTAAATATTTTGAGTACCTTGGTGATTATTCAAATAAACTAATAATAAAAAAAAAATTTTTTAATTTTGAATATGAATTTATTGATAACGAAAATATTTTAAAAAAATTGAAAATTAATGAAATGGATAAAATAATACTTTTTTGGGATACATGGTTTGATTTGTTAAACTTTGGAAAATATTCTAAAAATGTGATTTCTTATTTAGCCAAACCAAGATTTTCGAATGATCTTTCAAGAACTTTCTATCAGTTTTCAAATAATTTGATGAGCACTTTATTGAAACCAAGAAAAATTTTTAATCTTTTAAATTTAATTATGCTAAAAAATTTACATTATAAAAGATTAAAAAAATTTAAGAAAAACTTAAATATATGTAATATTGACACCAAAAAAACTTTAGATAATAAAGTTAACTGCCAATATTGCCCAAATACATGGCCCGACTTTTTTGATCAATCAGCTATTAAGAAAAGAAAAAAAATTAATAAAAAAAAAATTAATATTCTTGCTAACATGGGTAATCTCCAATCAACTGGAAATAAAATAGGATTGACCTATTTGAATGTAAATATCTTACCCAATCTTTATAAATATAAAAATATTAGTATTAATATTTATGGATCTGGTAAAATTGAAAAAGATTTACTTAGATTTAATTTTCTTAAATTTAAAGGGTTTGTAAAAAATATCAATTTAGAACTTCTGAAAAATCAAATTTTCTTATTATGTAATAATACTGGGTATCATTATGGTGGATATACTAGAGTTATTTTTATGATGTCATCGGGAGGTGTTCTTATAGCAGATAAAAAATTAAAAAAATCAATGCCAGAACTTGTTCATATGAAAAATTGTTTATTATCCTCAAATAAAACTCAAATGTTAGAGAATATTGATATTGCTATTAATAATTATGAGCTAAGAGAATTTATTGGAATAAATGCAAGAAATACCTACGAAGAAAACTGGAGTCCAGAGAAAGTTTTGCAGAGAATTATTTAAACTATGCACAAATTAGCTCTTATTGGAAATGATGTAGATTTAATTGATCAAATTATTTTGGATAAAAAAATTCAACTGTGTGGAATTATTGATAAAAAATCTATCGAAAATCAAATGGGTGTTTCTTATCTAGGAGAAGATAAAGATTTTAAAAATTTTAATTTTTCTGTTCTTTGTTCGCTTGATGATGGTAGAAAAAAGAAGGAAATTATTGAAAAATTTTATAACAGTTTCAATTTTATAAATTTTAAAAGCAAATTTTCATATATATCTAAGTTTATAAAAATTGGTTATGGAAACATTTTTCAAAGAAATACCATTTCTATGGCAAACGTTACTATTGGAAATCACTGCAAAATAAACATCGGTGCAACTATCCACCATGATAGTAAGCTTGGCAATTATGTAACCATTTGTCCTGGTTCAAGATTACTAGGTAATGTTAAAGTTGGTAATTGTGTTTATGTTGGCTCAGGAGCTTTAATATTGCCAGGAGTTGAAATAGGTGACAATTCGATAGTTGGCGCAGGAGCAGTTGTAACAAAAAATTTAAAAAAGAATAGTAAAGTAAAGGGTGTGCCAGCCAAATGAAAAATTTTAAAAATCTTCACTGGTTTTCTCCCTCTTTTGATCATAATGAAAAAAATTGTTTAAACTCCCTTATAGATACTAATTTTCTAAATGAGGGAGAGATTACAAAAAAATTTGAAAAAAAAATTGCAAGTTATTTAAATGTCAAATATGCGATAGCAACAACAAGTGGAACTACCGCGATTTCATTGGCGTTAATGAGTTTGGGAATTGGTAAAGGTGATGAAGTAATAATTCCAAGCTTTACATTTTTAGCTACCGCAAATGCAGTTACTTTAACTGGTGCAGATTTAAAACTAGTTGATATAAGAGAAGATAATCTAACAATTAATACAAAAGTGATTGAAAAAGAAATTTCAAAAAAAACAAAAGCTATTGTATCTGTTGATGTAAATGGGAGAGCATGTGACTACAAAAATCTTGAAAAAATTTGTAAAAAGTTTGGTTTAAAACTTGTTTGTGATTCAGCAGAAGCTCTTGGGTCAAAATATAATGGTAAGTTTTTGGGTTCCTATGGTGATTGTGGTTGCTTTTCGTTTTCAGCAGCAAAAACTATTAGTACTGGACAAGGAGGTTTAATAGTCACAAATCAGAAAAAAATTAGGAATAAATTATATGAACTGAAAGACCAAGGGAGAAAAAAAAGAGGGACTGGTGGTAAAGATAAACACTCTGGTTTAGGTTACAATTTTAAATACACAGATTTGCAGGCATCTGTTGGTATAGAGCAATTTAAAAAAATAAAAAATAGAATAACAAAATTTAAAAAAAGAGATTCACTTTACAGAAAATATTTATACAACACAGGCTTGTTTCTTCCTGAAAAAAACTCTGAAGAAGTTTTACAATGGTTTGATATAGTTTTTGACAGTGAAAATCAAAAAAAAAAAGTAATAATGTCTTTTAAAAAAAATAAGATCGGCTTCAGAGAGTTTTGGGACCCAGTCAATTTTCATGAGTATTATATAAATTTAAAATGTAAGGGAAAAGTAAATCGCAAAGTCACAAAAACTGGTATATGGTTGCCTTCAAACTTTGATATTACAAGTAATGAAATTGAGTATATTTCAAAAATAATTTTACAGAACCTATAAATGAAATTTTCCATAATAATCACAGTTACTAATCCAAGCAAATCAATGAATGCACTCGAGTCAGCTTTGACTCAAAATTATCATGATTATGAAATTATTTATTCAAATAATTCTGGTAATGATTGCAGAGAAATTATTAAAAAATTTAAATCAAAAAAAATAAAATATTATGAACCAAAAAAATATTTGAGAATTGTAGATCACTGGAATTTTGCATTTTCAAAAGCTTCCGGTGAGTGGCAGATTTTGCTTTGCGATGATGATGCTCTTATGTTTAATACTTTAGGAAAGTTGAATAAAATTATTGAAAAGAATTACGGATATGAAATTTTTATTTGGGACTATGGCTTTTACAAAAAGGGATTGAGTGATAATTCATTTCATATTCAAAAAGAAAAAGTAAATTCTACCAAGATAATAGAATCACAAAAAATTCTTGATTTACTGCATAAACAGGCTGCATTGAACGGAAAAGTAAAATTAAATTGTCCCTTCTTTCCAAGAGCAGTTTTTTCAAAGAAAATTATTTCACAAATTGAAAAAAAAATTGGCTTTCTTTTCTTACCACCTGACCCTATGACATCATCTGCTGTAGCAGGGTTAAAACTGACAAAAAAGTTTCTTAAAATTAACGAGACTTTCACAATATTGGACGTAAATGAAGGCGATAATGCTGCAAGTCATATTATAAACAACGTAACATTTAAGAGAATGCATAGAAATATTAAAATTAAATATTCTCCAATAAAAACTATGCATAATTTTCCTTCAACAAATTTGGAGAGTTTAATAAGGGTTGAAAAGAAATTAGGTCAATTTGATAAAAAAACAATAAATTTCTCTAACTTCTTTTTCTCAAGTTACTTACAAATACAAGAAATGATATCTAATAGAATTCTTCATAAAAAAGTATTAAATAAATTTAATGAAGACTTTGACAAACAAGTTTACTCAATTAAATTTAGATTTTTTGTTAAAATCTTATTTTTAAAAATATCAAAATTAAAACTTTTTAATTTTTTATTAAATTTTTTTTTTAAGCCAATTGAAATGCAAACTATATCTTTCGATAAAAAATCTAATATTAATTTCCTCAGTAAATCTATTTACAAAAAATAATGAAATTAATATTTGGAGCTAATGGGCAAATTGGCAAAAGTTTGGTTAAGGAACTAATTAAAGATAGTTTTCTTTATCTAGTAACCTCAAGTAGATCAAATTTAGAGGCTTTTTTAGGATCTCACAAAATAGAAAAAAACTTTGAGGTAATTGACTACGACTATAAATCAAATTTTTCGTTTCCCTCTAAAATTAAAACGATTATAAATTGTTCAGGTAAAGGTGATCCAAATGATCATAATTCAAATCTGTTTTTACTAAATGATCTAACAAGTAACATTGATAGGCAAATTTTAGAATTTTTAGAAAGAAAAAAAGACGTTTGTTATTTCTTCTTGTCGACTGGTGGATTATATAATTCTGAAAAAAATTATTCTCATGCAAGACAAAAAAGGACAATGAATGTTAATTTAGATAATTTATCAGAGTACAAATTCTATTTGTTTAAAAAACTATCAACTGAAAGGCTTCATGAATCATTTAAACATTTAAATATTATTAATATAAGAATATTTGGGTTTATAAGTGAGTTTATAAGTTTAAGCTCTAGTTTTTTCATAGCTCAGGTTTTAGATTCTTTTCATAAAAAAAAGACTTTCTTTACAGGGAAAAAAAATTTTATTAGGGACTATATTACTGCATCTGACTTAGCATATTTAATTAATCTGCTAGAAATAAAAAAAACAAATGTTACTTTAGATATATTTAGTAACGGGCCAGTAACTAAAAAAGAAATTTTAGATTTTTTTATAAAAAAAGGGTTAAATTTATCTATTAAAACTGATGAAATTAATGATTTAAGTAAACCTAAGTATATATCTAATTGCTCAAAAGGATTCTCAATTGGCTTTAAAAGTAAATATAATTCAATCAAAAATATTGAAAATTTAATGAAAAATTTAAAACTTTACACAAATAAATAATCAACTATTATCAATTTTATGGATACTTCAATATCAAATGATTTACCTGCTGCAAACGAGGTACTTCTAAAAAAATTTTTGAAAATTTTTCCCAAAAAAGTCAAAAAAGTTTTATTCATTAATCCACCGGATGGAGACTCGAAATTATTTAACAGAAAGACCGCTGATGTCGGAAGGTATCCTAATTATCCCCCTTATGGAATTGGTTGTATCTCAACAAAACTTTTAAAAAGTAAAATCGATGTTAAGATTTTAAATTTAAATCATGAAATTCTTAAAGAATGTAAAGAGGAAAAAGAGTTTGATTATGACAATTTTTGGCAAAAAAAAATAGATGAAACTTTAAAAGACTTTAATGCTGATATCATTGGTGTGGGGTGTATGTTCACTATGACACACGTTTCACTAAAAAATGTTTGTAAATATGTTTCTAAATTTAAATTACCCATTTCTATAGGAGGGGTACATGTAACAAATGATTGTTTTAATGTCATTGAGGAAATGCCATTCGTAAATATAGCTTTTTTAAAAGAATCAGAAATATCTTTTCCTAATTTCATAAAATATATTAATGGAGAAGAAAAATTTGAAAATATCGGTCAATTTATTATTAATTATAATAATGAAAAAATACCTTTTTTTAATACACTTACACCAACAGCCGAAGATTTGAACGTAATCCCTGCTTATCATCTTCTGGATGTTGGTAATCTCTCTAAATTCGGGACCATGGGAAACTTTTACGGTTTTAAAAATAAAAATACTAAATTTGCAACATGTTTATCTAATAGGGGATGTAGAGCAAGATGTACGTTTTGTAGTGTGAGAAATTTTAACGGTGTAAGTGTTCGCCAGAGGTCAGTGGAGTCTGTTCTCGATGAGTTAGAAATTTTAAATAAAGATCATGGTATTGAACATATTGTTTGGCTTGACGATGATTTGTTGAAAGATCATAAAAGGGCAATCGAATTATTTAATGGTATTGTAAAGAGAAAAATTTCCATATCTTGGGATGCGACTAATGGAGTGATTGCTTCGTCCTGCACTAATGAAGTAGTCGATGCAATGTCAAAAAGTGGTTGTATTGCCTTAAATATAGGAATGGAATCTGGTAACAGAGAAATTTTAAAACAGATTAAAAAGCCTGGAACAGTTGAAACTTTTTTAAAGGCAGCTCAAGTTCTAAGAGAGTTTCCTGAGATTCATTCAAGAGTTTTTCTAATGATTGGTTTTCCAGGAGAA
>MDSZ01263212.1_pt1 | contig 13778 bp, 12 predicted proteins | sample 811201 | NCBI WGS metagenome assembly MDSZ01 (sample SAMN05326647, study PRJNA326480) | marine metagenome | isolation source: seawater | place: Indian Ocean: North | collected 2010
ATTTTTCAATCTTTTATTACCTATAAAATTAATTGTCCTGGTTTTTTTTTCCTTTAAATTACTTAATTCATCTTTGTATTCAGACAAATTTTCTTTTTCGGTATCATTTAATTTCCTTGTTTTTTTGAAAGCTTCTAATAATTCTATTCCTGATTGAACGTCTACTATTTTACTTTTAATTTCAAATAAATGTTTGAATATTCCGATTTTATTTGACCAGTTAAATAGGGCATGTAAATCTTCATTACTTGATTCACTAAATAATGATACGTTCTCATTTATATTTGGTCTTTCATTCGATATATTGTTATTGTTATCACTATTTAATCGTTGTCTTTTTGACATTAATATATATAATGAATATATATATATTATGCAAATTAGAGATTTAAATCCTAAAAATCTTTTGATTGATAAAATGTTATCTAAAATTACAACTAAAATTGATAATTATTATGTAGATTTTAATGTTTCTGTAAGAGAAGATTCAAATAAAAGAAATTATATACTTAAAGTCCAAGGAGAATATCCCAATTCAATGTATTGTGAAATGTTTTTAGAAATATACGATAAAGAATATCCATCTTTAAAAAATGATATTAATTTAGTATTTGATGCAGCAAAACATAATATCAGTGCCGCTATTAATAAAATTGTTGAAGAAGATGAATATTATTTAAATAAATTCTTCACTAATAATGTATAATAATATTTAGATTGATAAATATTATTATTAATTTTTAATCATAAAACTTTCTTTAAATTCTTCTGGAGTATATATATTTATTTTTAATTCTTTAGCTTTTGTTATCTTATTTGAATTTTCTTCTTTTGATTTTACTATTAAAGCAAATGTATCTATTTTTACTGTATCTACTAAGGAGGAACTAAACTTTTTCAAATACTCTATTATTTCTTTATCCCTAACTTTTGACATTACAATTTTTTTATTATACAATGGATTAGATTTCATTTCTTCATTCACTATTTCTTTTTCTTTTGGCTTCTCATTTAATTTATATACTAATTCACATTCAAATAAAAAGTTTATAAAATCCGGAGTATTAAATACTATTGACTCTGCATTCTCTTTACCTATACCATTTATATTCTTTAATAATTCAATCTTTTCAGAATCACTTTCTTTCATGTAAAAAAATCTTGGGTAAGTATCCAACACCGGTTTTATCTTTCTTTCTCCAATTCCTCTTCCCAATTTATTTGAAGCTGCTACTATTTTTACCAAAGACGCCTTTTTAACTTTATCATGGATACTATTATATATTTTAGTACTTAATTTTTCTTTGAAACCCTCCACATTCTTAAAATCTTCTAATTTCATTTTTAAGATCTTAGGAATAGTATTGTATCCTGCTGATATTAGTCTTTTTACATTTCCCATAGACAAACTCTCTACTTCTAATGTTGTAAAAAATGATACTATATTCTTTGATATTACTTCTTCGTCATTTTCTTTATTTGCTAAAATTAAATCTACATGAGTCGTTGTCCAACTATAAGGTACATCTGGCATTTTAGCTTTCTCTGCTGGAGTAGTTACTCCTTTTATATGGGGTATAACATCTCCACTTCTTACTATCTGTATTATTGCTCCAATCCCTATTTTATTATCTTCTATAAATTTACCGTTAAACCCAGTTGCATATTCTATATTTACGCCTCCTATATTCACTGGCTCTATTCTTACTCTAGGTTTTAAATAACCACTTTTACTTGCTGTATATATTACATCCAATACCTTTGATTCTACAACTTGATCTGATATTACCATTTTAAATGCAAAAGAATGATCAGGATTTTTATCTTTTCTTTCATAAATTCCGTTATCACTAACTATTACCCCATCTATCACATATTCATAATTATTTCGATAATCCATTAATATTTCTGATAATTTTTCATTATTTATATCTTCTGTCTTACTGTTTTTAACAACTAAAAATCCATATTCTTTTAATAATTCCATTTGTTTTGCAGGTTTTACTTCAGGACTTATCAGTTCGTAAGATACGAAATCTAAATCTTTTGTCTTATTGTCTATCCTTTTACTATTCACTATACCTGCAACTAAATTTCTTGCATTCGAGAACTTATCTTTGTATTTTTTCTCGAATTTTTCTTTTGATATTAAAAATTCTCCTCTTACAATTACATTCATTTTATTTGGTATTCCATTAATATGTTTTATTAAATGAGATACATCTTGACCTATACTTCCATTTCCCCTAGTATACATTTTTTGTTCCCCATTAATACTATAATATAAACCACTTACACCATCCAATTTACAAGATAATACATAAGGACCTTTATATTTACTCTTCCAATCATCTACTGCATTTGTTGTTGGTTTAATTTTATTCATTGATGGCATATTTACAGGTAAATCTACCTTATTTTTCTCAAAATCTGCTCCAATTTTATTAAATACATCTGAATCTGGATACTTTCTTTCAGTATAGTCATAGATTATATCATATTCACTATCATTTAAAGTGACATTTTTCTCATTATTTTCTCCATATGAATGAAATTCTTTATTTGCAAGATTTATAATTGAATTTAGCTGAGCTTCGTTCAATTTTTCTATGTAATTTATTCCTTTTTCCTTGAATTCATTCATCATTTTAAGTGTTTCACTTTTTGTTATCTTTTTCATATTACCTTTCACTGAATTTTCTTTTAAGTTTTTTCTTTTGGTAATATTTTTGGGAGATTTTTTTTCCTTTTTTTGAGAAATTTTCTTTTGTTGTTTATTTTTTTCACCTATTTTCTCCTCTTTTATCACTGGTATTACTTGAATATCTGCTTTCCCTTGTTTAATTTCTATTAGTTTATTTATTAATGCAGCTTTTGTAGTTATATCTTTGAATTTTTTAATACCTTTTGGTAATTTCAAAAGTTCTGATAATTCATCTCTTAATTCTTGGACTTTCATTTTAGAGTAAGTATTATAGAAAATATTTGTTTCACTATTTAATTCTATATCGCTTTTGTTTTTCTTTGTGTATTTTCTTTTTATTTTTGGAGATTTTTTTTTCGTTTTTGGAGAACTTTCTTTTATTTTCTCAAAGATTTCTTTTTTTTCAACATTATCTGCAAGATTTTCTTTTACTCTTACTGCGGTTCCATTTTTTCTTTCTTCAGGTTTTTTGTACTCTAATCCGAGAAAATCAAATATATCTTTTTCTGTTTTTAAATCTAATTCTAGCTTTTCCTCTTTCTTCCCGTACACTTTTTTTGATATTCCATGTTCATTTAAGGATAAACCTTGTTTTAATGCAAAACCACGCATAACTGTATTAAATGCTTTGCTTCCAGTAAAATATAATACTGCAAATGGATATTCCTTTTCACTAGTATAAAGAAAATCTACTCTTCTTGCAATTGAATCTTTTTTTATTTTACAAATAACAAGACTTTTATTCTTTCCTCTTGATAAAGTTTCAATAATTATATTTTTCTCAATTAAGTCGTCTAAAAAAATGTTAAATTTATTAGGATCATCACATTTTATTATTACATCAATATCACCGGATTGTAATGCACCTCTTCGATAACTACCAACTATTTCAAATTGTGTATCTTGATTTTTTATTTTTTCAAAACTTTTCTCGAATATTTTCTTATATTCCTCTATTTCTTGTCGAGGAATTCTTTTTAAAATATCTTCGTAATATTTTAACCCAATTTTTTGTTTTTCGTTTAATTTATCTTGATTTTCTCGAAGTTCTTTTATTGATTTTATACCTTTTGATACTAATTCTTTTGCTTTGTTTGGACCTATTCCATATACATCAACTAAAACATTCTCTGGCATAGATTTAAATCTTTCAATATAATCCAATTTTCCATCCTTTAAATAAGTATTAAATTTTTCCATTATTACTTTTCCTATAAATGGTTTCCCTTCCAATTGTTTTGTATCTGTAATATCTTCTTCTATATTATAAAGAGTAGTTTGTGCTTTTTTATATACCAATGATTTATTATTTTCTCCCATTTTTGCACTAACTACTGATAATTCATCTAATAAATCAATTAGTTTTTCATTCAATCTCATGTATATAGTATATATATATGAAATAATTTTAAAAATTAGGATTGTCGGTAAATACATTTACATTACCACCAGTTAGAGTCTTTTTATCTGTTATTACATCAAAAAATCTACCAAATGTCCCTCCTCCTTTATTATAAAAAAATATACCTAAAAATGATGACACAAACACTATTATCATATCTCTTATTATTGTCTTTGCTGGTTTATATTCTTGTTCAATATATTTCATCTCTAAAAATTTAAATACTAAGAAAAATACACAAATGACGAAAGAAAAAAATACTAATTTTTCCATTTATAATATATTTATTGTTAAATTAATAGGTTATTTTACGAATATTTTATAATTCTTCAATATCATTGAGAACTATATCTTCTGATAGTATTTTCATATTACTTGTATCATTATCTAATACATCAAAACCTGTCAATTCTATATTTTCACCTATCTTTAATGGCTCATCTTCCTCTTCTTCTTCTTCATTTAATTCATCTAATTTCCTTTGTAATGCTCTTGATGTACTAATTTCCTCTAATGTTTCAACATCCTTTGGAGCTTTTATTTCTTCATTCTCATCGTTTTCATTTAATACACTATCTATATCATTAAATGTTAATTGAGTCTTTACTTCCTCCTCATTTAAATTCTTTACTGATGGCACTGTATCTGGAATATCTTCTTCTCCATTTAAGCCTGTAGTCTCTTCACCTACATTTTCTTTTTCTACTTCTTCCTTATTTTCTACATTTTCTACATTTGGCACATCCTCTATTATTATTTCTTCTTCGTGTTCTACACTTTCGTCCATATATGCTCTTATTATTTCTTCAGTTGGAATACTCTCCCTTATTGCCATCATAATAGATTCTTGAATTATCATTTCAATCTCTCTTCGATTTTTCTGATTTTGTAAAGGACTTACTACCTTTTCATACAAATATGTATTCTTATAAATCTTTCTTGCAGTATTTATATATACTTTATGAATAAACGAATCTAATTTTGGTATAGATATGTCTATCTTTTTTTGTTTATTACCTACTCTCACACATGTAAGTATTTTTAACTGTATTATATGAACGCAAGTTATTAAATCTTCTAAATAATTACAACCACTAATTTCAATTATTCTTTTTCTCTCATCTTCTATTATTTCATTGTTCCAATTTGGAATCCTTGACAATAAATTTTGAAAAGTCATTAAATATTTATCTAATTCATTATTTTTTGAACACATACTCCATGCCTCATTAAATAATGACTCCATTCCATTCTGTACTAAAGGAGTAAATATACTTACTAATCTCCAGCACCATTCATTCCTAGATTCGTGTAAATTTGAAATGACAAAATCATCCATTTATATTGTTGTAATACTTTTTAAATCATCTTTTGAACGAAAATATATAAATTTCAACATCACTAGCATTAACAATTTTTCATTTCTGTATTCTAATCTTATTTTATCAAAATACATCATTATTTTCATCTTTTCATATTCATCATATTCTATCTCATTTTTAAAATGATTCATCATATCTAAACAAAATATTCCATTTTCATACAAATTTAATGAAGCATTATTAATATGATATATATCTATTTCGTCTTGATTATACAATTCATTTAAATTTTCTAAAATTTCTTTCATCTTTGTTTCTAAATCTTTATCTAATAATTCTTCCTCTAATTCTTTGTTTTTTAGTTTTTCCAAATTTACTATTTTACCTTCATTGATATACTCATTTACATATATTTCACAAAATCTTGACAATATTGGTTGTAATAATTTATATTTGTTCTCTAAAATCATAAAAAAACGAGTTGTTTTTGAAAATTGCTCTATACATCTTCTTAACGCAGATTGTGCATCTATTGTTAAATTATCACCATTGAGTAACACTATTGTTTTAAATTGAAGATTATTTTTACTATTTAAGTTCGATTTTGCAAAAAATTTTAATTCATCCCTTATAAATCTTATACCTTTCCCTTGACTACAATTTACCATCATTACATTTGTTTTTATTATTTGTTTATCATTATTATATATCTTGTTTATAAATTCATTCACTAATGTCGTCTTTCCACTCGATGATATCCCGTGAAATATTATGTTCGGTACCTTATTCGTTTTATAAAAATAATCCAATTTCTCTTTTATTTTTTTATGTATTTCCATTTAATTATTTAAATTATTATACCTTTAAATAATTATTTTCTTGATTTTCTTGTTTTGTTTCTTTTACTTCTTTTCTTACTCTTCTTTTTTGACTTGTTGAATCCTTTGTATCCTCCTTTTGGTTTCTTTTCATCTTTTTCTTCTTTTTCATTCAATTCTAATATACTATATAGTTCATCATTCATTTCATCTAGGTCTTGTATTGCATTATCTGATTCCAATCTTAAATCATGCAATAAATCTAAATAATTATTTTCTTCCTGACTTTTATTTTTTCTATTTTCAAATTCTATTATTTCGTCTAAAATTTTCTTTTTATATTCCATATCTATTGATTTTTGAACTAAATTGCTTTCAATTAATTTAAATATATTATCTTTATAAGAATTGTTATATCCTGACATATTTCTCGAAAATTTTATTATTGGTTTTAAATTTGAAAACAATCTTTTCGACCTTAACATATAAATATTGTTATATTTTTTTTATTTTGGTTATTTCTTGAGTTTGTATATATTTGTCTGGGGCTATTGTTTTTCTTCTTAAGTTGCATTTTAAACAGGCTATTTCAACATTATCTCTATTATGTCCATAATTGTTATCAATTCTATCTAAAGACCATTGTTGGATATCCCTCACGTATCTATAAAACATTTTTGCATTTTCTTTACAATATAAGCATACATTCTTACATTCCAATAATTTTTTCACTACCTCTTCTACATTTATAAATTTGTCCTTATTAAATTTTTTTTTCAAAACATCTTGATTTTTATATCCTGACAATTTCTTTTTTATTTCACTTCTTAATATTTCTGTATTCTCATTTTTTACGTTCTCATTTAACTCGTTTAATATTTTTAATTCTTCTTCATTATTTATGTTATCATATTTCCATTTATTCTCTTTTGTTATTACTCTTGAATTTCTCTCTTTTCTTTTTACCTTTTCTTTTATTTCAACATCTATAATTTTAATTTCGTCATTTTCCATAATATATATATAAATAAATGAAATAAATACAACTTTTTATCATATATATATGAATGACATCAGTGACAATAATTTAAATTTCTTATTGAATTCGATTAGTTATCGAAACAATACCAACGAAACAGATAAAGCTTGGAATAAGCTTGAAAATAATGTTAAAATTCAAAAACTACATAATTTTGCTGAAAAATTCGGAAGAGACAAGAATTTCTCCACGAAAGAAATTAAATTACTTAAAACTTATTTTAAAGACTGTATTCTACATAAAAATAAATTAAACAAAACTAAAGATTTAATTTATGAAAAAGATAAAGGTATTATCACTTCTATTCCTGGATTAAATTATAATACTAATTCTAAATCATTCACTATTCGTGTTACTGATAATAAACGTGTTTCTACTATAAAATCTTTAGCGCCTAAACGTAAAACTCAAAAATCCGAAATACATGATATGTAAAATTGAATAAATAATTTTATTTTTGCTTTGTATAATATTATGAGTGAAACAACAGAAAAATCAGAAATTTCATCTATTTGTGATACTTCTTCTATATCTTCATTTGATTTTAGCCTTATTTTTGATAATCTTACTGATAACGATTTTACAGATATCTCTTCTTATATAGAGGATTTATTTAATGAATATGTTGATGACAATTGTATTAATATGAAAGATTTCAAATTTATTGATAATTGTGCTCAGGCTATCTGTATTGATTTATTTAATTATTGGTACGATGCTAATATTTGCAACGAAAATAGTTATTATACAATTTTATCTTTAGTTGAATCATTGTTATATAATTTATATAACAAATATCAAATCCCTAATTATGTTAGCTGCAGAGAAGATTATATTTTTAATAATGATATCAATCATATCGATTCTACTATTAACTATCTATCCAATAAAATACAACCTGCTCAAAAATCACCTCAATGGTATAAACTTAGAAATAATATTATTTCAGCTAGTAGTATCTGGAAACTATTTAAATCTGATACAACAAAAAAAAATTTTATTAAGGAAAAGGTTAATTCTTCATTTAATAAATATAATAATATTCATTCTCCTTCTATCGATTGGGGTAATAAATACGAACCCGTTTCCATTATGATATATCAAAATAAATATAATACTATTATAGGTGAATATGGCTGTATTTTACACGACAATTTTAATTTCTTAGGTGCTTCTCCTGATGGCATTAATATTAAAAAAGATAGTCCATTATTTGGCAGAATGTTAGAAATCAAAAATGTCTATAATCGATTTATTAATGGTATTCCTAAGGAAGAATATTGGATTCAAATGCAAATTCAAATGGAAACTTGTAATTTAGATCTATGTGATTTTCTTGAAACGCGCTTTATTGAATATACTGAAAACGACTTTTATAAAGACACTATTCATTATTATAAAGGTGTTATTTTACATTTTTCTAAAAAAATTGATAACAATGGATTTGATATTAATGATGTCAATGTACCTTATTATGAATATTATCCTGTTGATAAATGTCTAGATTATCAAGATATAAATAATTGGATCAATGAAAAAAAGAAATCCATGGAGGACACACACATTTTATATACTACTCTTTATTGGTATTTAGATGAATTATCTTGTGTTCTTGTTAAGAGAAATACTAGATGGTTTCAATCTGTAATCCCTATTATTAAAGAAACCTGGAAAGATATTCAACTTCAAAAAAAAAATAATTTACCATCTATAAATGTTACCCTCAATCAAAATAACAATTACGTAATTACCAATATGTCTTTTAGTAGTGCAATTAATGTTGTTAAAATGTAACATTTATTCAGAGATATATTTTTCTTTTTTGTTTAAATAATATAAATAATATATCCAATATATATTATCTATGTCTTCTTTTTCAAGTTCTCCTCCTAAAACTATATACGATAATAGTGACGATGAAATGCAAGTGACCAAAAGAAACGGTTCTACTGAAGTTGTCAGTTTTAATAAAATCCTTACTAGAATTAAAAAAATTGGTAACGAGGTCAATATTAAGCTTAATTATACTAACTTAACTATGAAGGTAATTGATCAACTTTTTGACAATATCACTACTACACAAATTGATAATTTAACGTGCGAACAATGTGCTTCTATGTCATCTATCCGTCCTGAATATAATATTTTAGCTTCTAGAATTGCTATCTCAAACCATCACAAAAATACATCGGATTCTTTTTTAACTGTCGTCTCTACTTTATATTATCATTACGATCTTTTTAATAAGCATACTCCTATTGTTACCAAGGAATTTTATGATATTGTTCAAAAATATAGCGATAAATGGGATGATATTATTCAATATGATAGAGATTATCTTATCGATTATTTTGGATTTAAAACTTTAGAAAGAGCATATCTTATTAAAGTAAATAATATAATTGTCGAAAGACCACAACATATGTGGCTACGTGTTTCTATTGGAATACATGGTGATGATTTTAATAGGATTGTTGAGTCTTATAACTTGCTGTCTCAAAAATATTTTACACACGGAACACCCACTTTATTCAATGCTGGAACTTTGCGCCCACAACTTAGTTCTTGTTTTTTAATTGGTATGCATGATGATAGTATTGGTGGTATTTATCATACACTATCTGATTGTGCTCTTATATCTAAATGGGCAGGAGGTATTGGTTTGCATATTCATAATGTAAGAGCATCTGGTAGTCATATTAGAGGTACAAATGGAACATCAAACGGTATAGTTCCAATGTTAAGAGTATTTAATAACACTGCAAAATACGTTGATCAAGGAGGCGGAAAGAGAAATGGTAGTTTTGCTATTTATTTAGAACCTTGGCACTCAGATATTGAATTATTTTTAGAAATGAGAAAAAATCATGGTGATGAAGAATTGAAAGCTAGAGATTTGTTTTACGCTTTATGGATTCCTGATTTGTTTATGGAAAGAGTTAAATCTGGAGGTAATTGGACCCTTATGTGTCCTGATGAATGTCCTGGTCTTTCTGATTGTTACGGTGATGATTTTAAAAATTTATATGAAAAATATGAATCCGATAACAAAGGTAAAAGGACTATGGAAGCACGTAAATTATGGTTTGCTATTTTAGACTCACAAATGGAAACTGGCACCCCTTATTTATTATTTAAAGATTCTGTTAATAAAAAATCAAATCAAAAAAATGTTGGAGTTATCAAATCTTCTAACTTATGTACTGAAATTACAGAATACTCTGATTCTGATGAAACTGCTGTTTGTAATTTAGCTAGTATTGCTCTTCCTGCTTTTGTTCAAAATAATCAATTTGATTATGATAAGTTACACGAAATTTCCAAGGTTGTTACTAATAATCTTAATAAAATCATTGATGTTAATTTTTATCCTACAGATAAGGCTAAAAAAAGTAATTTCAAACATCGCCCTATTGGTATCGGGGTTCAAGGTTTAGCCGATGTTTTCATGTTACTTAATATCCCTTTCCATTCTGATCAAGCTAAAGAAATTAACAAAAATATTTTTGAAACCATTTATCATGCCGCTCTAGAAAAATCCAATGAAATTGCAAAAGATAGATATAATCTATTGATGTCTATCAATACGGATGATATTTCCCCCCTAAAACAAAAAGCTAAATTTGATGAAATCTTAAATGAATGCGAATTTGATGTTATCTTTAATAAATTAAATGGTACTAAATCGCATTTGGTTGGTGCCTATTCTACATTTGAAGGCTCTCCTGCACATAAAGGTATGCTTCAATTTGATTTATGGGGTGTTCAACCTTCTTCTAGATACGATTGGGATAAACTTAAATCCAATATATCTTGCTATGGATTAAGAAATTCTTTGCTTCTTGCCCCTATGCCAACAGCATCTACCTCTCAAATACTCGGTTATAATGAATGTTTTGAACCAATTACAAGTAATATATATAATAGAAGAACTAATGCTGGTGAATTCATAGTTGCTAATAAATATATGATGAAGGATTTGATTGAATTAAATTTATGGAATGAAGACTTGAAAAATAACATTATTGCTAATCATGGTAGTATTCAACATATTGAATCTATTCCTAAGGAAATTAGAGATAAGTATAAAACTGTTTGGGAAATTCCTATGAAACATATTATTGATATGTCTGCTGATAGAGGTGCTTTTATTTGCCAAAGTCAAAGTCTTAATTTATGGATTGAAGATCCTAATTATAACAACTTAACATCTATGCATTTCTATAGTTGGAACAAGGGATTAAAAACTGGTATATATTATTTAAGAAGAAGGGCTGCCCATCAAGCTCAACAATTCACTATTGAACCAACTAAAAAATCTTCTAGTGATGAACCTTGTGAAATGTGTTCTGGTTAAATTTTTTTATTTATAATATTTATATGAAAGAAAACTTTAGTGTTAAAAATAAAACTCAATCCAAAGATCTTGATTATTCTGATCACAATGTTAAATTGACATTTTATATTACTTATGTATTTCTTATGACTACTGCTACTATTACTTTTATTGAAGCTATTCGTACAAATGACTCCAAAGTTAGACATATTTTAAATATTGAAACATGTATTTCAGTTGTAGCTGCTTTCTTTTATTCTAAGTTTGTAACTGACATTGAGGAAAGAAAAAAAAATGATATACCTCTTGACTATAAAGAGATTATTGTTAATAGATATACCGATTGGATGATCACTACTCCACTCATGCTTCTTGTTCTTTGTCTTGCTTTTGCTTATAATAGTAAAACTACTCTGAATTTTTTTACATTCTTACTTATTTTGCTTTTAAATTTTGGTATGATCATTTCTGGTTTCGTTGGTGAAATTGGTTATATCAAGGATTTACAAACCACAAATCTCGTTGGGTTTGCTTTTTTCCTTGCTTTATACGGTTTCATTTATTATAGGTTTTTGTATAAAAAATATAATTTTGATAATTTAATCATATTCTTATCTTTCTTCATTTTATGGTCTTTTTATGGTGTTTTTTATATGTACGATAATCAATTTAGAAATGTTGGATATAACGTCCTTGATCTCTTATCTAAATGCTTTGTTGGTATTTTCTTTTGGGCTTACTTTACTAAGGTATTTACTTTAAATTAGATAATCTATAATTCCTTCGGTTATCTCATCACTTAATTCTTTTTTTCCTGTCATTTTTAAGTAACATCTTAAACATGCCACTGTATCTACTAATGAATTATGTAAATTATCTATTCTTTTATTAAATAATTTTTCATATAGTTCTATTAATTTTGGCCATTTCAAATAATACTCCTTTCCATCATTTGATAATTTTTTTATATTACATATATATCTTCCATTTTTCATTGTGCAATATTTTTCTTTCTCTGTTTCTATCTTATTTACATTTTTCAAATTTAATATATTTTTATTTAGCTTTTTTATTAATTCTTCATTTCTGTACATCTCTATTAATATCATTTTACTATCAAATTCTAAATTGTGAGCTACTATATTATCTGCCTCTTCATAAGCTTTTGAAAATCTTTCTAATGCTGTCATTATTGATACTCCTGTTAATGTCAACTCTTTATCTATTCCTGTTAATTCTGTTACTTTCTTTGATATTTTTATCTTCCTATTCAATATAATATAATTATTAAAGTAATCAATTATATTATTTCTTTCACAATCATATAATATATAACTCAATTGTATCACATGTGGATATTTCTCTATATCTTCTTTTTTTATTATCTTTGGTAACAAACCTGTCGTTTCCACGTCAAAAATTAATACTTTCATGTCTTTTTTTATAAATTTATTTAACTTTAGTTTAATTCAATTTTTTACTATATATATTATATATATACATTAATGTCAAGTTCAAATAGTGTTAATTCTTTTGAATTTTTTATTGAAACTGATAATCCTGAAAAAATTTATTTTAAAAAAGATGGAGGATTTGAAAATTCTCCTCTAACTGATGATGAAATTAATGAGTTAAAAAAAAATAATAAATTATTTAATATTAATGAGGTTGATGAATTTTCAAATAATGTCAATGAAACAGTACAAAATAAATTCAAACCTACTAATCTCGCTACAGATGTAGATCTTAATAAAGATACAACTACTGTCCCTCCTAGTGTTCCTCCTACTGTTCCTTCTACTGTTCCTCCTAGTGTTCCTCCTAGTGTTTCTTTAAAAGACCCTAATGTTAAAACCAATGATGATATTATTAATAGTTATAAAACTATAGTTGAAAATATTGAAGATAAAGAAAAATTAAAAGATAAATTAAATGAAATTTATAATTCTAACAATAGAAAAATTAAATCTAAACAACTTTACTATTTTACAGATGACTTTAATAATGATGCGTTTTATCTTAATAATAAAACTCAAAGAAGTAAAAAAGATATTGGTAATAATAAAAAAACACTAGAAGATGAATTAAAAGATCTTTATATTAAAAAACAAAACTATTTAGATTTTGTTAAAAGTGAAGGTTTAAAATTAGATCTAG
>MDSZ01234220.1_pt1 | contig 13776 bp, 14 predicted proteins | sample 811201 | NCBI WGS metagenome assembly MDSZ01 (sample SAMN05326647, study PRJNA326480) | marine metagenome | isolation source: seawater | place: Indian Ocean: North | collected 2010
TGAGAACCAATAGCACCAGGTAATCCAAATCCCATTGAAGCCTGTGTACTTGATGTAAACAATCTACTTTTTCCGTTCATCTTTAAAGATTGCATTGAACAAGTATAACTTGTACCCATATCCGTAACAACAATATCGTCTTTTAATTTATCTGACAAAACTTCCATAAAATAAAAAGAATTGATTCTATCTTTATTTTTTTTATATTCAGGTTGGAAGACTGGATATTTTGATTTCCACTCTTGGGTTTTATTTACCCACTCACTATGACTAGTAAGTCTCGTATTTTGTTCTATTTCAACATTTTCTAATTTTGATAATATGTTATCAAAAAAATTATTTAAATCATCGTGTATTGGACAATCTATATTAAGAGTCGGTTTACTTAATTCATTTAAATCTACATCAACCATTATTTTTTTTGAATTGGGAGAAAATAAATCAGTTCTATATCCAATGTTAGGAATTGATAAGCGACTACCTAAAATTAAAAGTAAGTCTGCATGCTGTATAGCAAGATTTGCCGCTCTCTCACCCAATAAACCAAAATTACCAACAAACAAATTATCATCATCACTCACCAAATCTTTAGCAGTCCAAGTTGCAACTATCGGTATACCAAGTTCATCTTTTAACTTCAAAAATTTTTTTTCTGTCTTTGATAAATGTACACCATTTCCAACAACCATAATTGGTTTTTTAGATTTACTGATTGATTCTATAATTTCATTCATATCATCTTCATCTGTAACACTATATGTTAAATCCCAATATTCTTCAACAGATTCATCATAACCAATCAACTCGTCAATATCTATTTGAGCATTCTGTATATCTAATGGTATATCCAACCAAACAGGTCCCATTCTACCAGTTGTAGCTTCGTGATATGCTTTCTCTAAATGATACTTAATGTCATTTGGGTTAGTAACTTGTACTGCATATTTAGTCATTGATTTTACCACATCAATAATGTCACATTCTTGTACACCCAATTGTCTTAATTTTATATCATCAGGTAAACTACCTAATGACTGACCAGTTGGTACTTGTCCAGAAATAACAATCATTGGTATAGACTCACCATAAGCACCAGATACTCCTGTAATAGCATTCGTTGAACCAGGTCCGTTAGTCACTAAAACACATGCTGGTTTATTCATCAGTCTACCATACGATTCAGCGGCCATTGAACAAGCTTGTTCGTGATAACTACATACATATTTAAAATCATCTCTTTCTGCAACTGAATTGAGTAAATGAGCCGCTGCACCACCTGATACTGAAAAAATGGTATCCATTCCCTCATTAGACATAAAATCAAATATATAATCAGATAATTTTATCATAACAAATCTTCCCAACAATCAAATCCATTTCGGTCTACCACTTTAACATCAGGTATTGTTTTAGCAGCTTTCAAATCTTTCTCCATATCATCAAAGAATACACACTTACCTATTTTAGATAAATGATTAGCCTTAACTTCATCTTTGTAAAATAATAATTTATGAAATGAAAAATAGTCATAGATTTCAAAAGATTGTAATAACAAAACTGATGGTTGGTTTTCATACTCAAGATTGTATATACCACCCCTCGATATAAAACCAACTTTTTTATTTTTAGATTTTAGATACATTAAGACAGAACGAATACCTGGTTGTAATACACATTCAGATTCACAATCATCTACAACTAAATCTTCATCAAATCTTTTCAATGGTTGTATCATCTGTTTAGCCCATATAGGTTCACCTTTTTTGGTATATGTGTCAAAGACAGTTCTATCCAAATCAAACATAAACACATCATGTTCTTTACACCATTCTTCTAAAACTCCATTTCCGTTATAATTAATCATTTTTATTTATAGTCATTATGATAGTATCAGGTTTTAATCCGTCTAATTGACAAGAAACTTGTTTTATGATATCACCATAACCAACATCTCCTGGTACGGTTACACAATGGGAAGTATCATCAACATTACGAATCATACCTCCCTTAAGAAACATAATTAAATCATCATCTTTTTTGTTATTAATTACATCAATATCATTTATAGTTTCAATAGTCAGTTTACAATTTGCAAATTCATAGACCTTTGACTTTTCAGATTCTGGTTCTTCAATCCATAAACATTTTTCATCTTTCAATGATTCGAATGTACTATCCTCGTAAGGTTTAGCAGACCGACCATATTTATCGTTCAATCTAACCAAGTCGTGTTTTTCAACAGGAGTTTCTATCTCAAAAAGAGAAATACCACCATCTGACAAAGCTTTTGTCGAATGAAACAATCCTCTTCTAATCATTACTTTTCCTACTGATTCTATAACACGACTATCGGCTAAAAATGAAACTTCAGCTTTTCCATCCAATACTACCAATCCAGTAGTTTTTTTGGGATGACAATGCATAGAAGTTTGATGGCCTTTCTTTATATGCAAGAACCACAATCCGACATCTTCATTTTGGTAGGCCAAGTATTCGTGACCCCAAGGCTTTTTAACTACGGTCTTGTCGTATGACATAATTAAACCCTTGCATTGTAAATGTCAAATGCAGCTAACATCCATGGACCCATCCACTTATAATGTGGACAAGTAACAAGATTGTTTGACACAACTGCTGGTGCATCTACGAAGTTCCCACCTGAATTAATTAAATCATCTTTAATACTATAGTAACCTGAAACATCACGACCTTCTGTTATCTTTGCAGATATTAACAATTGTCCACCGTGACATATACAAGCTATAGTTTTATCTCTACTATCCCAATCACTAATAAAATCTAAAACTTGTTGTTCTTGTCTTAATTTTTCTAGTGATTTAACACCACCTGGAATGATTAAGAAGTCATACTCATCCATTATACTATCATAATCAGTATGTAATTCATCAACCGTTCTTGTACTTTCCATATAAGTTCCAAGAATACCGTGAATTTTACCTTTAACATTTGACATAATGTCAACTTCAAAACCTTCTTCTAAAGCTCTGTAGTATGGATATATCACTTCGTGGTCTTGGTATTTTTCCCAAGTTACAATTAACGCTTTTTTCATTTTCTATTTTCTCCTATTATTATTATATTTACCATATAAAGTTGTTTCTATAAAAATCTACTATCTCATCAATTTCATCATCAAAATTTGCTTTAGGTTTCCACCCAAGATTCCTTAATTTAGAATCATCTATAGAATATCTCAAATCAGCACCAGGCCGTTCATATTTGAAATCTACATAATCTTCTATAGAATATACGGAATCTTTATGATACGAGTCAAGTATTTTCTTTACTGTATCTAAATTAGATTGTTCAAAATTACTTGATATATTATAAATCTCATTAGTTTCTCCACTCTCAATTATAGTGATAATACCATTAGCCGTATCTTTAGCATGTAACCATATTCTTGTTGGAGTACCACCCTCATGTAAACTTATTTTTTTACCAACTTCTAAAAATTGACAAGTCTTTGGAACTAATTTTTCTATGTATTGACCAGCCCCATAATTATTTGTGGGTCTTACAATCACATAAGGTACATCATAAGTTCTATTCCAAGCAAGTATCAATTGGTCTGCGGCCGCTTTGGTAGCAGAATAAGGGTTACTTGGTTTAAGTAAATCTTTTTCAGTATGAGCACCGTTGATGATATCACCATATACTTCATCAGTACTGAAATGTAAAAGGATAGGCATTTTATAATGTTTTCTTTTTCTTATTAACTCCAATAAATTCCTAACCCCATTAATATTAGAATGTACAAATTCATCACTATTTACAATAGAATTGTCTACATGTGTTTCAGCCGCTGTATTAATAATATAATCACAATCATATAACCAATTTAATTCTGCTATATCAGCTTTTTCAAATTCAAAATTTTCATATTTTTTAAATTCACTTAATAATTTTTTATTAGCCGCGTATGTCATTTTATCAACTCCTCTAACATACCAACCTTTTTCTAAACAAGCTCTTGTTACATAGGCTCCTATAAATCCAAGACATCCCGTAACATATACTAATTTTTTACTTGACATTTTTAAATTCTCCTATAATATTTTCAATGGTAGATTCAATATCTTTTTCAATACCTGCCTCTATCAAGTCTCTTTGTTTTTGTCTTTTACTTTTTAATTTTATTCTTTTTTCGTAGAAATCTCTCGTCAAATCAAAGTGTTCTGAACTCGTAGCTATTTGATTTCTAATTATATATTGTTTAAAATTCATTCCATCAAAAACCATTTTAAGGTCATTAGCAAATTCTGGATTAGAACCTCCCCAATTTCTAAATGTACCGAGTACATATGCAAAAAAAGTATCCATAGGACCATAACCTTTCCAATGTTTAGGATACATCACAGTATCTAAAAGTTTAGAACTATGAACATCACACCATCCAGCCCACTTATAATGAGGTTCTGTATTTTCAACTAGTTTAACATTAGTTAAATTATCATTAACTACTTTTTCAGTATTATAACAATCAATATCCTCGTGTTCTTCATATGGAATATCTTTATATTTATGATTAACTAATACATCCCAAGAAGAATCCCACAACTTTACTACTTCAGGATTTATAATGTAGTTATCTTCTCGAATAGATTCCATAGACCTAAATATATAAAATAGTAAGGTGTTGTGAAATCTAACATTAGGACATATACTTAAGTAAGCGTCACACTCATCTTTATCTTCCACCATACCTCTAAAGGCATCTAAATGTCCCCACATCTCATTACCTTCATATATAAAAGGTTTATAATTAGACCAATTATTAAGTTTTTCCATTGAATTAAACTTATCAATAAAAAATTGTTTATCAAGTTTAGAATTATCCCAATCAATAACTGCATCAGAAAGATTTAAAAAGAAATCAAATTGTACACTATCATTTTCTGATAAATAATAACTATTTCTTCTTAAACTTTCACATACAGAAAAACAAGAATCTATTTCCCAAGGCATACAATGTAAAAATATTCTTAATTTCATTACAAATTTCCCATAAACTTATCAACAATAGTTTCGATATAATCAATCTGTTCTTTAGTTATAACAGGAGATGTACCCAAAAAGAAAGTATCCGTTGTTACTTTTCTAGCATTTGGATAATCCTTAACAACCTTTTTACTATCCATTAAATGTGTGTATCCTGGATTTAACATTATGTTACCACCAAAATATTGTCTTGTCTGTATTTTAGCATCTTCTAAATAACCACATATGTCAAATCTAGTGAATGGTGCACCATCTCTAATTGTCAATGGAAATGCAAACCAACTTGGGTCTGATTTTTCCGTTGGTGTAGGTAAGTGAAAATATTCCTCATACTTTGAAAATACATTCAATAGTAAGGAATGGTTTTCTCTTCTACGAGAGTGTATTTCATCTAACTTTTCTATCTGTGCTAATCCCATAGAAGCTTGTAGTTCAATTGGTTTTAAATTATATCCAATCTCACCATAAACATACTTATGGTCAAAAACATAATCAGGTAGTGCAGGTAACCAACACTTAAATCTTTGTTTACAAGTTCCATTCTTTAATAAATTTGCTTCTTTACCATTACAATAACAATCTCTACCCCATTCTCTAAAACTTCTGACTATACGCTCTTCTTGTAAAGTATTAGTAGATACAAATCCACCTTCACCCATTGTAATGTGATGTGCCGGATAAAAAGAACAACTGGCCATATCACCGAAACTCCCAAGTTCTTTACCATCATAAGTCGAACCGAGAGCATCACAACAATCTTCCAATAACACTAAATTATATCTGTCAACTATATCCATCAACTTATCCATATTTGGTGGATTACCAAGTACATGTGCAAATGTAATTATTCTCGCACCACTTCTCTGTACTGCTAATTCAACCTGACTCAAGTCTAAATTTAGACTATCTAATTCAATATCGACAAATATAGGTTCAAATCCAACTTGATATATTGGATTCAATGTTGTTGGAAATCCTGCAATTGGTGTTATTACTTTTGTTCCTTTTGGAAAGTTATAATGTTTTTTGGATGTCATAGCTAACATCATCAGAAGATTAGCACTTGAACCACTATTGGTTAATACTCCGTGATTCTTACCAAAAAATTTTGGAAATTTTCTCTCAAACTTTTGAGCGTCACCACCAAGAACTAACCACTCACTCAACAAAGATTCTACTGAACGAATATATTCATCTGATGTGAAGTAAGGACCTGAATATTGAACCCAATGTTCTCCAGCTTTCCAATGTCTCTTTGAATGTTTTTCTGTAATATATTCATCAACTAATTTTAATATCTGTGACTTTTTATCCATGTATCTCCTTTAATTGGTATTCTATCATTTCATCTAACATAGTCTCAAATGTATATTCGTGTTCCCACCCCAAAAGACTTTTTGATTTTGTACAATCACCTTTTAGTACATCTAATTCTTCAGGTCTTAAAAACTTTTCATCTTGAGTAACATATTCTTTCCAGTCTAAATCTAATTTACCGAATACATATTCGACTAAATCTAAAACTGTGTGAGAAACTCCAGTAGAACATACAAAATCATCTGGCTCATCGTGTTGTAATATTAACCACATCGCCTTAACATAATCTTTAGCATGTCCCCAATCTCGACTACTATTTAAGTTACCTAATTTTAAACTTTTAGACAAGCCTTTTTTTATTTTTACTGCTTCTTTTACAACTTTATTTGTAACAAAGTTCGTTCCTCGTCTTGGTGATTCGTGATTGAATAGGATACCATTACTTAAAAATAACCCATAAGCATTTCTATAGTTCCTAACCAAATTATATCCAAATACTTTAGCACAACCATAAGGAGAAACAGGGTCAAGTGGTGTAGTTTCTCTCTGATAACCATCTTCATCTATATTATTACCAAACATTTCTGAACTCGAAGCTTGATACATTTTAGCTTTAGGACATACTAATCTTATAGCTTCTAATAAATTCATTACACCAACAGCAACTGTTTGTGCGGTGTATAGTGGTTGGTCGAATGATATTCTTACATGTGATTGAGCTGCTAAATTATATATCTCATCAGGTTGAACCTCTTGTAATACTCTTACCAATGAAGCCATATCTGTCATATCAGCATAATATAAATTATCTTTTATTTCTTTATAAGTCCCATTAAGTCTGGCAGTTTGATTTTCGGCTACTGAATTTCTCTTTAGTATTCCATGAACTTCATATCCTTTTTCTAATAAAAATTCAGCTAGATATGAACCATCTTGTCCATTAATTCCTGTTATTAACGCTTTTTTCATTTTCTTATATTCTCATAGTTTTCTACAAACCAATTGACTGTCTTTTCAATACCCTCTTCAATAGGTGTAAATTCAAAGTCAGGCAAATATGATTTTAGTTTTGAATTATCGGATGGTTTTCTAAACTGACCTTCAGGTTTTTCTGTATCAAATACTACATTACCTTTAAAATTTAAGTTTTCAACAATTAAGTCTACCATATATCTAATAGTTATTTCGTGTGATGGACTAAATATTATTGGTTCATCTTCCTCATAATTGTCTAAAGCCCATTCAGACAATTTAGCTATATCTTCTGAATAAATAAACTCCCTTAAAGCATTTCCAGTTCCCCATACATTTAAATCTGTACCATTCTGTTTAGCTATATAACATTTATGTATCAACATTGGCATTACATGACCTTGATGTAAATCAAAATTATCATTAGGTCCGTATATGTTGGTCGGTATGACTGATACATAATTTACACCATATTGTTCTTTGTAAGCTCTACTTTGAATGTCGACCATTCTTTTAGCATATGCATATGGATAATTAGAATGATGTGGTTCTCCCAAATGTATTTTATTTTCTGTTAGTGGATATTCTACATCGTCAGGAAATACACAAGTAGACATAAATGAAACTACTTTTTCGACACCAACTCTTCTCGAAGCTTCTAAAACATTTAAATTCATCATCATATTATCATAAAAATATTCACCTTTATAATTCATATTACCACCAAGTCCACCAACTCTAGCGGCACAATGAATAACTTTTTTTGGTTTTAATTCTTCAAAAATAGATAATGTTGATTTCCAATCTCTCAAATCAACATCACTTGATGATAATTTTATATTCGCATTTATTGATGAACCGACAAGACCAGTTCCACCTGTAACCATTGTAGACATAAAGTCCTCCTTTATAACTTATTTATCGTAACCAAATCATTCAAGAAATTTTTGAATCTACCAAAAAAATTAGCATAATGTAAAGCCAATTTATAATTCTTTTCCATGTATTCTTTTCTATCGTGATAATCTTTTTCTGTTAAATTATTTATTTTTGATATTGCTTCTTCTTTTGTTTCAAATCTTATCATACCTTTCTCATCAAAATATTTATCTATGTCTTTACAACCCCAATAAATTGGAATAGTTTTTGTTAAGAAAGCATCAACAACTTTTTCAGTAAAATATCCGTTATGAGAATGATTCTCTATTGCTATATGAAACATACTTTCATTCCACACAATTTCTTTTGCGTATAGGTCAGTATGAAAACCAGTATTAGGGTCAAAGTCATCAAGTACATCAAAAAATTTAGTAGGTACTTGTACTCTATTCCTATCATCATACAAATCCCATCTTAAATCGTGACCAGGTGCTTTCTTTTTAGCTCCTCTTAAAAAAGATACTTCAAATTTTTTATCTGTAGGATTTTCCATTTTAGATATATAATCGTCTCTTAACCAAGTTGTACCAAATGGAAAAAGAACTGCATTATCACATCTATTAATAATATCATCACTCCAAGTTAAAATTACACTAAACAATCTGCTATTCTGAATAGCGAAGTCATGTGTACCGAAATACTCATTAGGTTCTCCTAATATCAATATGTTATGTGGATTTTTTGATATCGCATTTTCAATTTCATTTTGATTCCACCCACAAGGCCAATCATAAAAAACACTAATTGGTTTTTCTTTAACATCAGTTAATGAATTTTCAAATAATTTAGGGTCGTGAAAATTTGAAAATATTTCTAACACTAATTTATCTCCGAATATAACTGATTTTGTTTTTCTTGTCTATCTATATCTTTTGGATGATAGAATGAAAATTGTTCTTCAGCTGGTAAATAAGTATGTTCTTTATAACCTTCTAATACCTCGTGAACAGGATTTCTCCATCTTATGTTTGAACGATTTCTCCAAATTCTACCTTGATAATCAGGAAAGTTTACCCAACCTTTTTCATTCACATTCCAACCCCACTTATTCACATGTTCTTGAGTGATACCATCAACAGTGTTAACTCGCGGCACCCAATATAAATCTACTGTCGGATTTGCTTCTAAAATTGGTTTAAGATTCTCTATCAATGATTTATGTGGAATTTCATCAGCATCAAGATTAAATATATAATCACCTGAACACATCTCTTTTAAATAATTTTTTTGTTCTGCGAAATTTTTATTTAAATGTCTTTGTTCAAATTTGATTTCGTGAATTGAACACATTGTGTCAAATATTTCTTTTGTTCTTTCATTATCAGAAAAATCATCAAGAATTACTATCTCATCTTCCTCGTCTTTATGTTCAACTAGAAATTCTAATAATTTCAATAAAGAATCTGTTTCATTATGTGTCGTAATAGAATAACTAATTTTCATTTTTTTCTCCTATTACAGATGGATTTTTCATATCAGGTAATTTTATACCAACCGTTTTACCTTCTGATTCTGCTTTCTTTTTAGCTTTAATAACCATATCTATCTCTAATAATCCTTGTGCAAATCCATCAAAATGGATTTCTTTTTCAGTATCATACTTGGTTTTGTAAAAAGTACCATCACCTACCGGATAGTTTTTTTGTTCCTCTTCAGGAATCTGAACTAATGGAGCAAATCCCCATTTAAGGTTTTCTTTATTTTCTCCAACAGGATATAAAATACCAATGTCTAAATTTAGAACTGACGGTACCCAAACATATCCTTTAGCTTCTTTAGCCCATTTTTTTAAATTAGAATCCATATCTTTATAAGATTCACAGGTTTCTTTAGTACCAGCCATAGAATCAGATGTAGAATAACCACAGTTAATACACTGCATTAATTCTTTACCATCATCTTTAAGAACCTGTAATTCATTTTCCCCACATAGAGGACAATCTATTATAACTTTAAAGTCTTTATCCATTTTTTAACCCCCAAAAATATAAATCTGCTATAGGAGGAGGAGCATAATAAAACTGATGTTCTTCAAAAACATTTATATCTATAGCTTTTTTTATGTCATCTTCCGTCAAATTTTTATAGTAATTTTGCCATTTTTCCCAATCAGGGTCATCTTGATTATTAGTCAGAGTAACACCAGAATCTTGTGGAGTAGTTCTTAAAGTTCCGTGTTCTAATCTACCTGGTGCCGCACAACTAAAAACAAATAACCCGTTAGGTTTTAACATTCTAATAATATTATTTAATGTTTTTTCATAATACATATCATGTTCAAAACATTCAGTTGATATTATTGTATCAAAAGATTCATTTTCACCATCATATTCGTGACCTTTACATACAACATCAACATTTTTTCCATCTATGATATCAACACCAATGTAGTCACACTTCTCAAACAAATATTTATTGTTACCATTGATATCATAAGAACCAATATCTAAAACTTTTTTATTTACAAAATATTCAGGAAATATATTTTTTACTTTTGTAGTAAAAATTTTTTGAGCATCGTGCACTACTCTACCCCCTCAACATATTTATTTGGTTCTGTTCCTTGTTCTTCAAAAAAGTTATCAAAATCACTCATATCAACTTTTCTTGATGTTTTTTCATTTACCTTTTGTAATTTAGGTAATTTTAATTTTACTTCTGTTTTTATATATTTATCCAATATCTCACCTAACTTTTCAGTCATTTTTTTATGAGAAAAACTATTTCTATTTATATCCATAAGTTTTTTAGAATTATTTTGTATTGTTGATAGATTATTCCTAATGAAGTTAAAAGCTTTTCTAGTCTCTTCATCATTTACAACAAACCATTTACTTTGTGGAATTATAATATTTTCCCAAACAACTGATTTAGGAACTTGTTGTAATTCACCACCCAATAGAATAGAATAATTCTTATCGAGAAAATCAATGTGACCACTCCAATTTGATGCCATCACCGGTAATCCTGTCAAAGTTGCTTCTAACATAGGTCTTCCGAATCCCTCTCCGTGTGTTAAAGATACTAAAGACTTTACTTTTGGATGATTATATAGAGAGTTCATCTGTTCAGTTGATAAATCTCCATGTAACACATATACATTTGGTAATTGTTTCTGAACCATTTGTGGAAACTGATTTTTAATAGCTTTACATTTAGATATAATATCTTCTCTATCTAATATAGAAAAGTTAGCACCACTCGTTTTAACTATTAATGCAGGTTTATGGACACTATTTACAAAAGATTCATAAAATAACTTTATTGTTTTAGGTATATCTTTTCTATCTTCTCCAAATCCACCTTTTATCCACTGTCCAACTAATAAAAAAGCAAAATCTTCTTTTATTTCATTTAGACTGGAATTAATTTTGTCATCTAATTCATTTTCTTTAATTGGTTTATAAACATCTAAATCCACCCCTTCAAACAAAACTTCCATTGGTTTTGATAATCTAAATTCTCCAAACTTTTTAGGTTGACCTGTAGAATCTTGTCCAACTTTATCATAAACAGATTTAACAAATCCTTCTTTAGAATGTTCTGATGGAACTATCACTAAATCCATTTTATTACAACCTTCAATCCATTGTTGGGATACTGCATTTGTTTCTATTCCTGCAGTTATTCCGATATTATATTTACCTATGTTTTGAAATTCATTTGGTATTCTGATATCTACATATACATCAGGTTGATTTTTTATTGTGTCAGGAGTAACTATACTTTCAATGATTATTTTATCCCTATCATCATTCATATCTAAAGAGTTTCTTGGAGTGTTACCCCAAGGCACATCAATCAATTTAATTTCATATCTATCCAAATCATAAAAAGACCAAAACAAATCTCTAGCGTGGTCTCCGTAACCACTTCTTGTAGAAAACGGTGCACATATTAACATTGATTTTTTCATTATATAGCCTCCATTACAAATTTTTCTTTGGGTTTCCATTTTTCAAATATATCATCAAAAGAAGATAAAAATCTACTACACATTTCAGTAGCTTCCATTCCTATGTTTTTATCCTTTAAAAATTCCATACCTAATTTACCACATCTTTGTCTTTCTTTATCTCCCACTTTATACCAATCTAATAAAGCATCACCAGCATCTTCGAATGAACACCTATCATCAAATATATAAGGTGTTTGTGGTGAACCTTGTAAACTTCTATTAGTTGGATATACAGGTTTAACCCACTCACCATGTTCTCTATATCTACCATCGTGATTAGAACCTAACTCAACATAGTCATCAGCAGTTAAATACTTACCATCTTTCTTGAATCCACATTGGTCTTGTAATCCACCTGTTACATTAACTACAATCGGTGTTTGTGTCATAAGTGATTCCGCCGAACCCAATCCAAATCCCTCATTGGAAGCCATATTAATATAAACATCCGCGGCATTGAATAGATAATTCATTTTCACATCATCAAAAGCACCACCTCTATCATAAGTAAATATTACTGGATATTCTGGTAAGAGAGTATGACATAAAGCTCTTATATCAGTTCCATTTTCATCGATAGGTGCTGTGTGAAATATTAACACACAATCTTTCCTTTGTTCAGGTGTGAGTTTGTCCATCATATGTTTGTAAGCTAATGCGACATCACCTGGTTGTTTTCTTCTTATATTTCTATTACAATAAAGAATCTTAAATTTATATTTATCAAAACCAAAATCACTTAAAAATCTTTTATAAGTTAAATCGTTATCTTTTACTTTAAATAAGAATTTATTACTGATTCCGTGTGGTACATATTTAATTTGCCAATCTTCATAATCATAATCTTTAAGTATCCTTTTATTGATACCATAAGTCTGTTTTGATATTCCCATTAACAAATCTGAACTTCTGTAAAAATCTCTATTATATAGTGGGTCTGGTAAATCATCCCAAATATTATAATACATAATAGGAATGTTCTGTCTTATCTCGTGTTCCATTTGATATAACCAAATCCAAAATCTTGGGTCTGTGAAATGTAGGATAGCATCTGGTTTTTCTATATTTATTATCTGTCTTAATAAGTCTGGATTTCCATAACCAGTTGTTGGATATAAAATACAAGATGAACCTTTAGGTAACTCAAAATTCTCATCACTCTTAACTACTACTCTTTTACCTTCATCCGGATGTTTCACCGCACCGGCTACTTGTACCCAATCATATTTATGTAATGTACCTACTACAATTTCTCTTGACATTCTAGCTATACCAGAATGCATTCTTAAATCATCAGCAAGTAAAAGTATCTTTTTTCTACTCATATAACCTTTTCCTTTAATTTAAAAACTACTGCCCGATTCTTTCAACTCAACATAATTGTTTACCTTATCTCTAAAGTCTTCATCCTTTATATATAAAGTAACACATCTATTTACAAGTTGTTGTAAATTTATATTATCATCTAAACTAACATGTTTAAAATCATTATATAAATCTTTTACTATTTTTACCGAAGTTAATTTTATATCTGTTTTAATTGCCATAACTATATATACATATATACA
>MDSZ01005896.1_pt1 | contig 13775 bp, 10 predicted proteins | sample 811201 | NCBI WGS metagenome assembly MDSZ01 (sample SAMN05326647, study PRJNA326480) | marine metagenome | isolation source: seawater | place: Indian Ocean: North | collected 2010
AAATCTTGATAATGTTTTATCAAGAGTAGCAGCACCTACTTCAAGTAAATTTTCATCAACTTCTTTTATATAGGAGAATTTTGGACTTAATTTAATTATTGCTCCATTGAAACCTGCATCTCTTATCAAAGTATTTGATCCAGCACCCAAACAATTTATTTTCAAGGTATCTTTGGTTAATTTTAAAAATTTAATTAATTGATCAGTATTATCCGGCTTAAATAATATTTTTGCTGGACCTCCAAGATTAAACCAGCTGTACTTAGCTAAAGTTTCATCAAAATAAATATTTTTTCCAAAAATTTTTTCAAGATCTTTAAATAATATATTCATATTTTATTTTTTAAATTTCTTATCCAGCTTGATATAGATCCGGCGCCCATGCCGATGATAATTTCATTTTGAGTAAGATCTTTTTTTAAAAATTTTACTAAATTTTCTTCACTTTTAACAATTATTACCTGAACTTTAGATTTTATTAATATATTTTTGCCAAAATTAACAAGGTTAAAATTTTTATCAATTTTTTCTCCTGCAGCGTAAACTGGGCATAGAATTACCCTATCACAAAATTTGAAAGAACTTGCAAATTCTTTTTTAAGCAGGTTAACTCTTGAATATCTGTGGGGTTGAAAAATTGTTGTAATTTTTTTTTCATTCGAAATTTTTTTAACTCCCTCCAATACTGAGAAAATTTCAGTAGGATGATGAGCATAATCATCATAAAATTCATTATTATTTTTTTCAAAAATTTTTGTCATTCTTCTTTGTACTCCGCTAAATTTTTTCAAAGCTTTTTTAATAATTTGAGTTTTTACACCAAGGTTCAAACAAACACTAATAGCTGCAACTGAATTTAGGATATTATGTTTGCCCATAAGATTTAAGACTATATTCTTTATAATTTTTTTTCTTCCTAAAAAATTTTTAACAATCAGATCAAACTTACAATTATTAATATTATATTTAGCTTTGATTATTTGATAGTCAGCGTTTGGGCTAAAACCATAAGTAAGTATGTTTTTAGTCTTAATTTTTTTTTTTATTTTTTTAATATTTTTATCATCTATGCAAATTATGCTCTTACCAATTGGAGGAGTTTTATTAATAAATTTAATGAAACATTTTTCAAGATTTTTGTAATTTTTATAAAAATCAATATGTTCTTTATCAATGTTAGTTACTATAGAATAATTGATTGGAATTTTCAAAAAACTTCCATCAGACTCGTCAGCCTCCAACACAGCCCACTCACCTTTACCAAACTTGGCGTTATTTTTTATTGAATTGATAACACCTCCATTAATTATCGTTGGATCTGATTTCGACTCCATTAAAATTTTTGAAACTAAGGAGGTTGTTGTTGTTTTACCGTGCGACCCAGAAACTATAACATTTTTTTTTAATGAAACTATATTAGAGAGCATTTCTACTCTTTCATAAATAGGTAATTTTTTTCTTTTGGCCTCTTTAATTTCTTCGTTATTACTTTTAATAGCTGATGATTTAACAAATATTGTAGCGTCTTTAACATTTTTTTTTCTTTGTCCTAGAAAAAACTTAATTCCTAACTTTTTGCAATTATCAATATTCTTATTTGAGTTAATGTCACTGCCTTGTACTTTAAAACCCATAACTTTCATGATTTGAGCTAGTCCGCTCATTCCTATTCCACCAATACCAATGAAATGAATTATTTCTTTTTGCCCGATATTAATCTTCATAAAATATTTTTACCAATTCTCCCTTAATATTTTTAAATACATTTCTATCATCATGTTTCACTTGATTTTGTTTAATTTGATCAAGTATTGATTTATCTTTTTGTATTGATTGAAGCAAATTAAATAATTCTTTTTGAAGATTTTTTTCCTCAATCATTAATCCAAAACCCTTTTGCTCAAAATATTTTGCATTGATTAGCTGGTGATTATCAGCTGCACTCTCCAATGGGACTGAAATAATTGGTATATTGTAATTTAAAATCTCTGCTAAAGCAGACGATCCCGCTCTTGTTATTACTAAGTCTGATATTTTATAATAATCAAATATATTGAAAGTAAAATTAAAAAGTTCATAATTTAATTTATTTGAATCATATAATTTTTTTAGACTATCTGTTTGATTATTTAAACACTGCTGAATAATCTTAAACTCAAAATTATATTTTTTACACTGAACAAATATAGTTGGTAATATTTCAGCGAAATTTTTTGCTGCTTGACTACCACCCATTACTAAAATGGTAAATTTTTCAATATCTTTTTTCTTATAATCTTTATTTATTTCAGTTAATAACTCTTTTCTAAGAATATTGCCGACTGTAACTATTTTATAATTATAGTTCTTTTTAATTCCTTGTACCTCTTTATATGAAACAAAAATTTTTTTTGCAAATGGTACGAGGTATTTATTTGCTTTACCTAATAAAATATTATTTTCATAAATAATAAAAGGTACTCGCAAAATAATTGCTGAAAAACAAATAGGGAATGATGAGTACCCGCCCATACCAATGATTAGGTTTGGTCTATTTTTTATTAAAAAAATAAAAGACAAAATTATCGAGAATGATATTTTCAGTATAGAGGAGATAAATTTATTCCAATTGAGAGGGGAGCTGTTTATAATTTTTGTGTTTATTGATGAGCTTTTATCTAAATATTTTATACCTCTATTATCAGATGTTAAAATTACTTTGTAATCGATTGATTTTAAATAATTTGCTAAACTTGATGCAGGAAACATATGCCCGCCCGTTCCACCTGAAGCAATAATTATTTTTTTTTTTAATTTACTCATTATTAAATCTATTTTTTGTATAATTTAAAATCACACCTGCTAAAATTGAACTCCCTATCAAAGATGAACCTCCGTAACTTAAAAATGGTAGTGTCATACCTGTGGTTGGTAATAAGCTTGTGTTAACTCCTATATGAATGAAAGTTTGGAAAATTAATAAAGAGGACAAACCGCATAGAGAAATTTTTAAATCCTCTTCCTTAATTTTAATACAATTTTTTATTATTTTAAAAGAAATATATAAAAAGATTGTTATGACTAATATTGAAATTATTGAACCAAACTCCTCGGTTATTACTGCGATAATATAATCAGTATGTGCTTCTGGTACCCTTTCTTTTAAAATTCCTTCACCCATACCTTGACCTTGCAGTCCCCCTTGTTTTATAGCTGCAAGCGCTTTGTCAGTTTGAAAACTATCGCCTTTAGAAGGATCAAAAAAAGTTGTTAACCTCATAGTAATATATCCAAATTTTTCAGGAAATAAAATTAACAAAGATATTGATAAAATAACTAAAGAACAGAATATTATTAATAAATAACTTATCTTAATTCCAGAAATGAAAATTATTGATATCCAGGTTGTAATTAATAATATTGACTGGCCAACATCGGGTTGATTTAAAAGTAACATTATAATGAAAGATAAAATTAATAAGCTCAAAAAATGAGTATAGTTTGTGACTTTACTCTTATGATTGCTTATTAATCCAGCAATAACTAACACAAAAAATGGTTTTACTATTTCAATTGGCTGTAAACGAAATAAAGATAAATCTAACCATCTTTTTGCGCCTTTAATTTCTACTCCAATAAAAGGCACTAAAATTAGTAAAATTATAGAAAACACAAATATTGGAAAGATGGTTTTTTTTAAAAAAGAGATTTTAATATAAGAAATAGTAAACATTAAAATAATAGCAATAATTGAAAATATTAGATGTCTAGAGAAATAATGATAAAAGTCTTTGTTCAATCTTTCCCCTGCCAGTGAAGAGGTAGATGAAAATGAAAAAAAAATTCCTAAAAAAAATAAGGATAAAAAACTAAATAAAATATTTTTATCAATATTTCTCCAGTAATCTTTTAATTTTTCAGCATTAATTGTATCTTTTGGCATATTGTTTAACAAATTTTTTGAAAATATCACCTCTTTCATTAAAATTTTTAAATTGATCAAATGAAGCGCTAGCAGGACTGAATAATACAGTTAATTTTTCTTTTCTTTTGATTTCCTTAAAAATTTTTCCAATTACTGTCTTCAAATTCTTAACGATTTCAAATTTAATCCCTTTTTTTAATTGACGTGAAAAATAATTTGGGTGATTTCCTATGATATAAGCTTTAATTATTTTTTTTCTAAACTTATCAATAACAATTTTGTCATTTTTTTTTGGCAGACCTCCTAAAATCCAAATAATATTATCGTTTGAATTCAAAGCATATTTACTTGATTCAAACGAAGTTGCTTTTGAATCATTTATAAATTTTATATTTCCTTTTTTTAAAAAAACTTCTTGTCTATGAGGTAATCCTCTAAATGACTTTAAAGCGTTTACAAACTTGACTTTATTGATACCAAATATTTTGGTTATTGAAAATGCAAAAGATAAATTATCTTGATTTGCTTCAAGTTGAAGATAATCATTCTTTACATCAATTACTTTAATTGAATTTTTTTTTATAGGGTATAATTTTCCCATAAATTTTTTTTGTTTATATATTTTTTTTAATTTATTATGCTTTAGAAATGCTTTATCTTTATTATCCTGGTTTATAAAAATTTTAAATTTTGCTTTAACATATTTACTTTTAGAACCATGCCAATCTAGGTGATCTTTTGAAATATTGAGAATAGCAGCACATAAAGGTTTTATAAACTTTGAATATTCTAAATGATAAGAAGAAGCTTCGATTACGTATACATCTCTATTTGAAAATTTTAAATCTAAGATAGGTCTGCCTATATTGCCCGCTAATTTACTTTGAATTTTATTTTTTTTCAAAACATGATGAACTAAAGAGCAGGTGGTAGATTTGCCATTCGTTCCTGTAATCACTATAGATTTTTTTAGATTATTTTTTAAATAAAATAGGTCTAGATCAGTAAGGATTTTTTTTTTATTTTTAATAAGTGATTTTTTAAAAATTGAAGAGTTTATATTTATTCCCGGACTTATTATAATATAATCTGCAGAATTTAACGAGCCTTTAAATTTTTTAGCATCATTATAATTTTTTTTTTTTAAAAAATCATCCCAAGTTAAAATCGTTTTTGCACCTTGCCTTTTAAGAAATTTTAATGCAGACTTTCCGGTTAAACCTAGCCCATAAATTACGAAACTTTTTTTTTTAAAGTCTAATGATTGTAGCGTCATCTTAATTTTAGAGTTGCTAAACCTATCAATGCCAATATTATTGCTATAATCCAAAATCTGATTACTATTGTTGACTCCGCCCATCCCTTTTTTTCAAAATGATGATGTATTGGAGCCATCATAAATACTCTTTTTCCAGTTAATTTAAATGATATTACTTGTATTATTACTGAAACTGTCTCCAAAACAAATAAGCCTCCAATAATTGCTAGAACAATTTCGTGTTTTACAATAATAGCTACTGCTGCCAGTGATCCACCTAAAGATAAAGATCCAGTGTCCCCCATAAAGATTTTAGCAGGTGGAGCATTATACCAAAGAAAACCAAGGCAAGATCCAACTATTGCGCCACAAAAAATTGCTGCTTCACCAACGTCAGGTATATATTGAATTTGAAGATATTCTGAAAATATAACATTACCAACAACATAACTTATAAAAGTAAAAGATAATGCAACTAACATAATTGGAACTGTAGCTAAGCCATCTAATCCATCGGTTAAATTAACAGCGTTAGAGGATCCTATTATTACAAATAGACCAAATGGAATAAAGAATATTCCTAAATCTAAAATCAAATTTTTAAAGAATGGAAAATAAATATTATTAATAAATTGATGCTCAGTGAAGTTTGTTAATATTATTAGTGTGAGAAGGCCAATTATAAATTGCCCAGTAAATTTTAATTTTGAATTCAATCCAGTTGAATTTCTATATTTTATTTTCAATAAATCATCTGTAAAACCCAATATTCCTAAACTTAAAGAAATAAATATTAGAGCCCAAATATAAATATTATTTAAATCTGCCCACAAAAATGTGCTTGTGAGCATTCCTATAATAATAATTATTCCTCCCATCGTAGGTGTGCCAGATTTCTTTACTATATGATCTATAGGTCCATCTTGACGAATTGGTCCCGTGATATCCATTTTTGAAAATATCTTAATCAAAGGACCGCCAATTAAAAAAACTATTATTAATGATGTCATCAAAGATAAGCCAGTTCTAAATGTTAAATACTTGAACACATTGAGAAAAGAATACTTATCAATCAAAGAAGTCAAAAATTCAAATAGCATTAATTCTTCCTTTTGTTAAGTTTTTTGAAATTTTATTCAATCCAGTAGCATTTGAGCCTTTTATCATTAAGTAATCATTATTTTGTAATACAGGAAGTAAAACTTCTTTAAAATCTGATTTACATTGAAGAATATTTCCTCTTTTACTTTTTTTCACATTTTTATATGTATTCATTATATAATTGCCATGGACAAATAATTTATTTATTTTTGAATTATTAATAATTGGTGATAATTTTCTATGTAAATTATGAGATTTGTTTCCAAGTTCTAACATATCACCCAACAATATATATTTATTATTTTTAATATTGATCTTGGATAGATTTAAAATAGACTCTTTCATTGATAGTGGATTAGCATTATAACTTTCATCAATTAAATTAAATTTAATATCTTTAAATTTTATTTTCACAATCTTACCTCTTCCCTCTAAAGCTTCTATCTTGTGAATTTTATTTTGAATTATACTCACATCTAATTTCAATATTTTTAATACTGCAATAGCAAATAATATATTTTTTAAATGATTATTCTTTGTTTTAAATTCGTATCTTTTTTTATTGTACTCAATTGTAACCTTTTTGTATTTAGTGTAATTTTTTTCTTTTACGATTCGTATATGAGATTTTCTATCATATCCAATAGTAACTAAATTAATTTTTTTTCTTTCTGCCTTTAGTTTAAAGTAATTGTAAAATTGATTATCTCTATCAATAATTAAGTAGCCTGAAGGAGAAATGTTATTAATAAGCTCACCCTTTGCTTTAGCAATATGTCTAAGATTTTTAAAATTTTCTATATGCGCTTCAGCAATATTTGTTATAATACCAATATGTGGTTTAACTATTTTTGAAAGGTTATTTATCTCACCAGATTTACTCATTCCAACTTCAAAAACCCCAAACTTATGAGAGTTTTCAAGATTGCTTAAGCTTAGAGGTACCCCATAGGCATTGTTATAAGATTTTGGAGAAAAAAAAGTATCCCCATAATTTTTAAGTAAATTTCCTATTAATTCTTTAACTGTGGTTTTTCCTGTGCTTCCTGTGATGGCTATGATTTTACCAGCAGAGTATTCTCTTTTCAACTTAGCAAATTTTTTTAAAAAAGAAAAAGTATTAGATACCTTAAGTAATCTCTTTTTTGAAACATTTTTAATATTTTTTGAAACAACGCAGCTTATTGCGCCATTGGAAATGGCTTCTCTTATATAATTATGTCCATCTTTTTTTTTCCCTTTTATAGCTATAAATAAATTGCCCCTTTTGATCGACTTTGAGTCTATTGACACTCCTCTTGGTCTATTTGTGTTTTTAGTTTTCAAAATTTTATTTATCAAAATATTATTCATAAGTGAGTCACTTATTTTTTTCGACATTTTTTTTTTAATTTTAATTTTATTTACTATTTCAAAATCAGAAACTTTAATTTTTTTTACTCCATAATCTTGAATATTTTCGTGCCCTTTTCCAGCAATTAATATTATTTCATTGGGATAAGACTCTTTAATTGCGCAAGAGATTGCTTTGGTCCTATTGCCAATTTCGAATACTTTTTTATTATTAATGTTTTTTAGAATTGATTTTCTTATTTTAGACGGATTTTCGTTTCTAGGATTGTCGTCTGTAATATAAATTTTACTACATAAGCTGTTTATAATTTTTCCAATTTTTGATCTTTTGGACTTATCACGATCACCTCCGCAACCAACAACTATAGTAACTTGTCTTTTAAAATGCGATTTCAATGATAAAATACAAGTTCTTATAGCCTCAGGTGTGTGTGCAAAATCAATAAAAACTTTTGCTTCATTAGGAAATTTTTTTGCTAGTTGTAACCTTCCTCTAACGTTTTTTATATATCCCAAACAATTAGAAATTTTTTTTTTGGAAAGCCCAACCAATTCACAAACCTTGATTGCCATTAATAAATTTTTTTTCTGGAAATTTCCTATTAATTTGAAGTTATTTAACTCGTACTTTTTGGAATACAAGTTAATAGTTTGTATCTTAAGTTTTTTTGAGGATGCTATTTTTTTTAATATTTTATATTCTGGGATGGCATTGTCTGTAATTAAATAACCATTTTTTTTTAACTTTTTAAACAAAAGAAGTTTAGAATGAAGATAATTTTTTTTTGTTTTGTGATAATCCAAATGATCTTGACTGAAATTCGTAAAAACTCCAGCTTTAAAGCTTATGCCATTTAGTCTTCCTTGGTCTAAACCGTGGCTGGAGGCCTCAACTAAAACATTATTAATTTTTCTTTCTTTTATTCTTACAAGTTCTTTATGTAGTGTAATAATATCTGGGCTAGTTAAATTAATTTTTTTAAAATTTCGTGTTTTAATTCCAAGTGTTCCAATAGTAGCTGCGGAAATATTATTTTTAGAAAGTATCTGATGAAAAAAATCAGCAACAGAACTTTTGCCATTTGTACCTGTGACTGCAAAAATATTTTTTGGTTTTTTTTTGTAAAATTTATTACATAGGATGCCTAAGCTTTTTCGCAAATCTTTAATATATAATATTTTATTGTTCATCCTATTTTTATTAGATGAAATGACTGCACAAGCACCTTTTCTTAAGGCATCTTTTATATAATTTTCCCCATTTTTTTTTATTCCTTTTTGTGCAATAAATAATTCACCTTTTTTAATAGTTCTAGAGTCTAAAGATAAACCTTTGACCTTTATTTGTTTAAGGTGATTGGGGCAATTATTTATTAGATTTTTTAACAGCATGTTTAAGTGAAACTTCATTGTTATTTATGGCTAAAATAGGTCCAATTTTTTCTATAATTTTGCCAGTAGAATATACAGCGTTCCAGCCAGCTTCATTTCTAGTGCCTTTTATTTTTGCACCTCTATAATTATATACTAGGTTACTAGCAATCTGAGGGTCATCTAGCATAACTAAAAGAACATAACTGTTATTTGAAACAGTAAATAAAGATATAAATGTATTAATATTTTTGTTTTTATCCTTATAATATTGTGAAGTCCCAGTTTTTCCTGAAACATTATAACCATGTATGTTAGCTAAGCTACCTGTGCCTTTTTCATCCGTTACAACTTTCCTCAAAATTTCTCTAATTTTTTTACTAGTAGACTCAGAAATTATTTGTTTAAATTCTTTATTATCATTTTTATTCTTTATTAAGGTAGGTAAAACCAATCGTCCTCCGTTGACTATGCTAGCGTAAGCAGCTGTTGCCTGTAGTGGTGTTACAGTTATGCCATGACCAAAAGATATAGTTTCAAGTTTACATTTTCGCCATTTAAAGGGTATAGGACTCCCAACTTCATCTAATTCAAATTCAGGGCTTTTTAAAATGTTTATTGTGTCCAAGAAATTTTTATATTTTTCTACACCTATTTGTTGTGCAATTTTAATAGTTCCTATGTTAGATGATTGAATAACGATATCTTCTACTGTCATTGAGTTAGGAAATGTTTTAATATCTGATATTTCATGAACAGAACAATTAATCTTTTTAGTGATATTATTAATCATTGTTTCAGGATTAACTAGTCCTTCATCAATAGCTAAAGTGACTGTAAATGTTTTAAATATTGAGCCTAGTTCAAAAACTCCTTTTGTAACCTTATTCATATATGTATTTTGTTTAACGTCAGCTCTTTTATTAATGTTATAATCTGGTAACGAAACTAATGAAAGGACCTCACCATTATTTGCGTCCATTAATATTGCTGCAGCACCTTCAGCACTGAATATTTTGACTGCATTCTCAAGTTCTTCTTTTACTAAAAATTGTATATTTGAGTCTAATGATAGCTTTAATGGTTCTTTTAAGTTTTTTTTATTTCTCAAATATTTGTCATAATAATTTTCAACCCCAGAAATACCATAATTATCATAGTCAGTTTGACCTATTATATGACTAAAAAGACCGGAATGCGGATAAACCCTAGTTTGAAATGGTTCAAAAATTATTCCTTTTTCTGCGAGTTTCCATAGTTTTTCTTTCTGATTCTCGGTTAATCTTTTTTTTAAATAAAAATATTTTTTTTGTTTAAGATTATTTATTAATCTTTCTTTGTCTATCTCTGGCATAGCTAACTTTATTTTTACTAAAAATTTTTTTTTATCTTTTATAAGGTCTGGTTTTATAGCTGCGTGAAAAGCCGTAATATTTCTTGATAAAATTATTCCATTTCTATCAACGATATCATTTCTTAGTTTATTAAAGTTTTTATTAATTATTGTTTCACCATAATTTAAATTTTGTAATGAAATAAAGATTATTTTAAGTGAAAAAATTAATATTAAAGAAAAAAAACAAAAAAATAATAGATATAGTCTATCCTCAATTATAAAAAAGTTTTTTTCTCTTTTAAATTTTTGATTTGTTTTAAAATAATCTTCAAAATAAAAACTTTGCTGATTCTTATTAAAATTTTTTTTTATTTTTTTTCTATTCATATATTACTTTTTTGTCAGCTTTTTTTGCTCAGAAATGAAATGATCGTAGTCAAGGTAAATTTTTGATAAGCTCATAAATTGATATTGTTCACTAGTTAAAAAAGATATTTTATCTTGAAGCATTTTTGGGGATGATAAATAATGAAAATCGAGTTGACTTTCGTATAACTCTTTTTCTACATAAGAAATTTTTCTTTCTAAATTATTTATATTTTTTTCAATTACACGTGTTTTATTTTTTATTATTGATGTAAAAAATAACAAAAATGAAAAAATAACTATTGAAATTAATAATTTTTTATTTTGCATTTTTTTTCTCCAAATCAATAAAATATTTAAATTTTTTTTTTAAATCTTCAGGCTCTTGAAATTTTAAGTCGCTCCTTATTGCTACACGAAGTTTCGCTGATCTTGCTCTTGGATTTGTTTTAATTTCTTCTTTTGAAGCTTTAAAAGTTTTATTTTTATAGATTTCAAAAAGAGATAAATTCAATTCTTTTTTTTCCGGTAAGTATTTGTTCTGCCTTGAATAATTTTTTGCAAAATTTTTAAAAAAATATTTTATAATTTTATCTTCAAGAGAGTGAAAGCTAACAACAATTAGCTTACCTCCTGGTTTTAAAATTTTAGCAGCTTTAATTATACCATCTATTAATTCTGAAATTTCTTGATTAAGAAATATTCTTAGTGCTTGAAAAGTTTTAGTACTTGCATCTATTTTTTTCTTGTAATCTTTTTTTTTAGACTTCTTAATTACTTCGACTAATTCATTTGTTGTTACTATTGATTTATGACCTCTTTGTATAATTATATTTTTAGCAATTTTTCCTGCGTCTTCCTCATCTCCTAAAAATTTAAAAATATTTTTTAAATCTGTTAAATCATATTTATTTATTATATTCTTTAATGTGTTATTGTTTAATCCCATTGACATATCCAATTCACTATTTGATTTAAAAGAGAATCCTCTTGATAAATCATCTAATTGCATTGAGGAGATTCCCAAATCAAAAATTACTGCATCTAATTTATTTGAAGAAATTTTGTCTAAATCACTAAATCTTTTTGTGTGAAATGAAAATCTTGAGTGAAATTTTTCTTTTAATTTATCTGCAATTTTTTTAACTCTATGATCTCTATCTAAAGCAACCACCTTGGTACCTTTAAATTTTAAAATAGCTTTAGAATATCCGCCCGCGCCAAACGTACAATCTAGATATACTCCAGAGCTTTGAGGTGAACAAATTTTTATTACCTCATTTAACATCACTGGAATATGTTTTTCTTCCAGTGATGTGTGGGGTAATTTCATTTTTAATCAAAGTTAACATTAAAACTTTTGCTTTCTTAAAAATGCAGGAATTTCAAATTCTTCATCATCATGAGTTTCATGATCGAATAACTTATCAGTATTAATATCGTTTTCACGTTCCTCTCCATTAAATTCCTGTTTATCATCTGAAAATAATTGAGGGGTATACTCCCCTTTTTCAATTTGACTTCCTGGTTTATTTTCAGTTTCTAGATTATTTTCAATATAAGAGGCGTTCTCGATAGATATTCCATGAGAAATATTATTTTCAATTTCAGGATTTTGCAGATTTTCAGAGTCAGATTTAATTTCTAATTGATCATCAAGCTTTAAGGCTGTGGCCCCTTCGATAGAATTAATTGGGTTTTGATCAATTTTAGAGTTCTTAAAAATCCCATCTGAATAACCTGGATTTCTATTTTGAATTCTATTGACCATATTCAAAACAGTTTTTGTTTCAGGTTTATGCCCATCTAAAGATGTTGCCACTATGGAAACTCGAATTTTACCATCCATATTTTCATCTTTAATAGCTCCAAATATTAGCTCAGCTTCAGGATCTACTTCTGCTCTTATTTTGTTAACTGATTGATCGACTTCAAATAAAGTAATGTCTTTTCCACCAGTAATATTTACTAATAATCCTCTTGCTCCTTTTAAAGAGTACTCATCTATGAGTGGATTATTCAGTGCCATCTCTGTGGCTATCATTGCTCTATTTTCACCCTCAGCTTCTCCAGTTCCCATCATAGCTTTACCCATTGCGCTCATAACAGTTTCAACGTCGGCAAAATCAAGATTGATCATGCCAGGTCTTACCATTAAATCTGTTACGCTTTGTACTCCGTGTTTCAATACATCGTTTGACAATGAAAAAGATTCTTCAAAAGTAGTAGCCTCATTAGCTATTTTAAAAAGATTTTGATTAGGAACAACTATTACAGTATCTAAATGTTTTTTTAGTTCCTCTAAACCCTCAACAGCTCTCCTCATTCTCTTAGGTCCCTCGTATGCAAAAGGTAAAGTTGTTACTCCAACTGTAAGAATATTTAATTCTTTTGCAGCTCTAGCAATAACGTGAGAGGCTCCGGTTCCTGTGCCTCCACCCATACCCGCAGTTATGAAAATCATATTACTGCCTTGGATGTAGCTTACTATCTCATTTAATGACTCATCAGCGGCTGCTTGACCAATATCATTTTTTGCACCCGCGCCTAGACCTTTTGTCAAATTCATTCCAATTTGAATTTTTGCATCGGCTTTGTTAACTCTCAAGTCTTGCGCGTCAGTATTTACTGCTACAAATTCAACTCCCTGCATTCCAGACTCAATCATTGAATTAATTGCATTTCCGCCTGCGCCACCAATTCCCATGACCAATATCCTTGGTTTTAATTCTTTTAATTCTCCTCCACCTATATTTATACTCATATCTCCCCCTTTTTTATTATTTTTATTAATTATTATCCCATTTTAGTGATGATCTACTTTGTAAGGCTTTTTTCCTTGCAACAGATTTAAATTTATCAAAGTTTTTTGGGTTCCAAACTTGAAATGTTTTACCTAACCCAACAAATAAAATATCATTCTTAATTTTTGCATAGTCTAAAAGTTTTTTTGAAAACTGTACTCTACCCTCGGTATCAAAAATAAGATTTGAACTTTCAGATAAAACGGAGGTAGCGAAATAATCTCTTTTTTCTTCAAATGGATTTAGAGTGTCAATTGAGTTAGACAATTTTTCAATTCTTTC
>MDSZ01097565.1_pt1 | contig 13773 bp, 12 predicted proteins | sample 811201 | NCBI WGS metagenome assembly MDSZ01 (sample SAMN05326647, study PRJNA326480) | marine metagenome | isolation source: seawater | place: Indian Ocean: North | collected 2010
ACGGTAATAAGACTAATCAGCACCACTTGTTCCATGGCTTGGCGTTGAAGTTGCAGTAATTGGTCGATGTCCTGCTCTACCAAAATCACCCCTAAGGGTTGTTGCTGGTGCATGATAGGCATGGCGGTGGCTTGAATGCCTTGGCTGTTTAATTGTGGCCATCGGTCTTGCACCGTAATGCCGGCTAGGGCCAAATTTAACAAGCGTGGGCGACTAAGCTTAGCTTCACCTTGCACGGGATTAGTACTGGTCATAATGCGGTTAAGAAGGCTGCTATAGGTTTGTTGCCATAACTCGGTTAACTGCCATTCCCAAGGGTTTTTGCGCACACTAGGCACATGGCCTGTATGCGCTAAACGATTTAATTGTTGGTCATAAAGGGTAACCGACATTGGTGCTTCTTGTTGCCCAGCTAAAAGTGCCATGGCCTGATTAGAGAGGGTATTTAGGGCAGTAAAGCCATTTGGCTCAGGCCCTTGAGTAGTAAGTATATTGGGTGCTTGCTCGAGCTTATCGGCATCGACAATGGCCAAGCGTAAGAGTTGACGTTCGCCCAGCAGTGCCAAGGGCATGCGCCACTCAACCATATAGCCCTCGTTATTAGTTTGCAGGCTAGCACGTATATCAAAGCGGTTAAGTTGCTGTTGGCTAACAAAGCTCCCCGTTGAGTCTGTGCGATAAATTTGCATTTCGCCCGGCTGTCTAGCTAGTAACAACAAATGATGTTCTTTGGCCATAGAGTCTATATAAGAGAGCCGCAGGTGGTCACTAGTTAGCCAACTATTTGAGGCACTTTTGGCACTAATATAGTTTTGATCATAAACCTGTACTTTGCCAATTAGCTGGCGATCAAACTTGCCGAGGGTAACCGTATAGTGAACCTGTCCAGTAGGGTCGCGAAATTCACTGGCTTGTACCATTTCATCACGCCAATCATCAGCGCTGCCATCAATGGTTTTGGTCTGATTAATAGCTTGGACAAATAATAACGGCTGTTGTTTACTCAGTTCGGGAAGTGCCAGTAGCAACTCTTGCCGTTGCACAAATAAATTGGCTAAGGATTGTGCCACTTGTTTTTGTGCTTGGGCCTGACTTTGCTGCAACAGGCTACTGGTAGCATCAATAAAGCGATAGCCCAAATAAGGTAGGCTAAGCAGAACTAAACCAACGGCTAGTAACTGATAGCGTAACTTAAATGGGCTGTGTTTAGCTGCGCCAGCGATAGCCTTGCCCATACTCTGAAACAATATTGTTAAAGTTCACGCTAACTGCTTTGAACTTACGTTTGATATTACTGATATGGGTACTAATGGTATTGTTCTCCACACAGCCGCCAAAGGTTGCTTGGGCTAATTGTTGGTAGGTTAGAACCTGATCTGGGCGCCGCGCCAAAAATTCCAGCATGGCAAATTCTGTCATAGTAAATTCTTTTAGGGGCTCATTGCGCCAGAAAATATGGCGGCGGTCTAAGTCGATTTTTAAATTACCACAAGTGATTAGGCGCTGTTCTGGATTGGGGTTACTATTACGCGCTAAACGCAGCAAGGACTCAACCTTGGCGGTAAAATAGTCAATGGAAATGGGCTTTGGTTGGTAATCCCAAGCCCCCATTCTTAAGCCAGAAACTTGATCTATTTCGTCTACCCGTTCCGTAAGAAATAACACCGGTAAATCTTCATACAGTCGGCTTAATTGGCTATAAAGATTAAAGCCCGCATCATACTCATGGCCCAAGATAATATCCAAAATCACCAAATCTGGTCGTTGCTGAAGTAATGCTTTAAGAGCACTATGTTGATCCGCAAAAGCCAATACCTGCACTGGCATACGCGCCAAAGCCCGCACATAATTATTGCGTTGGTCATCATCATCTTCAACGATGGCAATACAGGGTTGGTGTTGCATATGGGCTCCTTTTGCTTAAAGGTAGCACAGCTTGGGGTGGGAACAGAATAGATGATTACGCTCAAGTGGCAATCTCCATTATATTTCCATAGATAGTCGCCGTTTTGGCTTTTTTAGTATGTATTGATAAGCTATTCAAGCTAAAATTGCCCCATCACAATCGCCTGAGTAGAAGCCATGTTTCTAACACTGCTGCAAGAAACGTTACAAATCACCGCGCCTATTTTTCTGGTGGTTATTAGTGGCTATGGTTTGCGCCACCTTGGCCTCTTAGACGATCACTTTATTAGTATGGGCTCACGCTTAGTATTTAATTTTACGTTACCCATTCTGCTGTTTATTAGTATCGCAACAAAACCCTTAACCTATGGCGTGACGCTTACTTCCGCTCTCGTAGGGGTAGTAGTTACCCTACTAATTTGGGGGCTGATGGAGATGGTTTCACGTTGGCTAGTCCACCCTCGAAGCGACCGCGGTGTCGTGGCTATGTGTAGTTTTCGCTCAAATCTGGGTATTGTGGGCTTGGCCTACTGCTTTAATGCCTATGGTGAGACGGGGGTAGCTGCCGTGGCAATGTATTTGGCCTTGGTGACTACCGTATATAATGTGGCTTCTGTTATTACCCTGAGTCGCAAACAAGCCAATGTCACCAGTATTCGCCTAACCCTAAAAAGTATCAGTCGTAATCCATTGATTATTGCCATAGTCATATCTTTACTATGGTCGGTGGTTAACTTGCCAGTGCCCTCTGTGTTGAACGCAACAGGTAATTACTTTGCCGCCATGACTTTGCCCTTGGCCCTATTATGTGCTGGTGGCAGTCTGAGTCTGAAGGCCTTTAAAAATAATGTCGGCAAGGTTTGGTTGGCCACTTTTGCTAAGTTGGTACTTACCCCCCTAATAACTTTTTTATTAGGCTATATGGTGGGTTTAAGGGGTATGCATTTAGAATTAATTGTGCTGATGAGCTGTGCGCCAACGGCGGCAGCCAGCTATGCCATGGCTCGTGCCATGGGATCAAATGATAAACTTGCGGCCAGTATTGTGGCCATCACAACGTTAATATCTTTTGCTACCGCAGCCATTATTATCAGCCTGTTGCGTATTAGTGCGCTAGTATAGTTTCACTTAATTAGCTGCGCGCACAAAAAAAGGGATGCTGCACTGTGCTCGCATCCCTTTCTTAGTTGGCGCCTTAAGGGCGCATAATTAATTACACCAAATGGGCGATAGCGTCGCGCTCTTCTTCCAATTCAGCTTGGGTTTTGTCCATATAGGCGCGGGAAGCAGGGTCAATATCTAAACCTTGCACAATACTATAGTCACCATTTTCACAGGTTACTGGGAATGAATATACCAGACCTTCAGGAATACCATAGGAGCCGTCAGAAGGAATACCCATGGATGTCCAGGCGCCATTGGTGCCAGCCGCCCATAAACGCATATGATCAATGGCAGCATTAGCCGCTGAGGCAGCAGAAGAAGCGCCACGGGCCTTGATAATTGCCGCACCACGTTGCGCGATAGTAGGGATAAAATCAGTATCAATCCAGTTTTGGTCGACCATATCTGTTGCCGCTTTGCCATTAACAGTAGCACGAGTAATGTCAGCATACATAGTCGCTGAGTGGTTACCCCAAATGCATAGATGCTCAATATCGCTTACGGTAGCGCCAGCCTTATTGGCTAGTTGAGTTAGGGCGCGGTTATGATCAAGGCGCGTCATAGCGGTAAACTGACGTGGGTTTAGATCGGGGGCGCTATTCATAGCGATATAGGCATTGGTATTTGCAGGGTTACCCACAACCAGTACCTTAACGTCTTTATTGGCATTGTCATTGATAGCTTTACCTTGTGCGGTAAAGATATTGGCATTAGCTTCCAATAGGTCTTTACGTTCCATGCCTGGGCCACGTGGGCGTGCACCTACAAGCAGTGCGTAGTGAGCATCGTCAAAGGCCACATTAGCATCATCAGTAGCGGTGATAGAAGCAACTAGAGGGAAGGCACAGTCTTCAATTTCCATTACCACACCGTTTAGAGCGCCTAAAGCTGGTGTGATTTCCAATAACTTGAGGTTAACAGGCTGGTCAGCGCCCAGCATTTCGCCTTGGGCGATACGGAAAATCAAAGAGTAAGATATTTGACCGGCGGCACCGGTAATAACTACGTTTACTGGGGTCTTCATGGGTTGCTCCATTGAGAAAGTAAAGGTGGTGACCAAAAATGAGGGCGTATTATAACCAAACTGGAGTCATTTCGATATGCGCCTTATAACTATCCAATATCAACCCATAAAATAACGCTTTTTACTTGCGTTAATACTTAAATGTAGTAGCTTAGGGTTTCGAAAAAATGACCGACATCAGACGGGTAAAAACAATGCATTACGCAAAACTCAAAAATGGACATTTGGCTGCTGTTTTAGATAAGCAAATTGTAGGTTTAACAGAAGCGGCTTCACGCTTAGATAGGCCCTTACCCGCTACTTGCCTACACGAGCTTATTGCTGCTGGTGCAAAAGCACAGACTGAGGCCGAAGCCTTGGCTATGGCGGCTTTGCAACAAAAAGTGGCTTGTGTGGATTATGATAGCCAGTTATTGCAAAGCCCATTGGGGCATGTAAAGCGTAATATTTTTTGTATCGGTAAAAACTATGCTGCTCATGCAGCAGAAATTGCTGCCAAATTAAATGAACAGACCGTGGTGCCGGAATACCCCGTGGTCTTTACCAAAGCCACCAATACTTTAAGCGGCCCCAATGACGTGATTCCTCTGCACTCAGGTATTACGGAGAAAATAGACTATGAGGGCGAACTGGCCATTGTGATTGGTAAGCGAGGCACCAATATTCAGCCACATGAGGCATGGCAATATATCTTTGGCTATAGCTGCTTTAACGATGTTACCGCCCGGGATATTCAACGTCGCCATAATCAATGGCATTTAGGTAAAAGCCTTGATGGCTTTGCCCCCATGGGGCCAGTGGTGACACCAACCTATGGGCACCCTTTGGACGGCGATATTACCCTAACTTGCTCAGTTAATGGCGAAGAGCGCCAACGCGCCAAATTAGCGTTGATGATATTTGATATCCCTACTATTCTGGCCACCCTATCGAAAGGCATTACTCTAGAACCTGGTGATGTAATAGCCACTGGCACCCCGGCTGGTGTTGGTATGGGATTTACCCCAGCTAAGTTTTTACAGCCAGGTGACCAAGTGGAAGTAACTATTGATGGCACTTTGCCGTTAGTTAACCAAGTTGCTTTTGAATAGGCAGGCAAACTATTTACAGGCTGCTAGACTTAAAAGTCGTTATTGTTCAGCCGCGCTATGCAAATTTAGGCTCTTGTTTTTTTATAACTATACATCCCTAATACTTCACATAGCCCATTCAATTTATTGCAAAAGCAAGGAAGCTATATGGCAATTAATCACTGGCCTGCTTGTGAGCAGCCAAGAGAGCGTTTATTAAAAGTTGGCTCAAGCGCATTATCTGATGCAGAGTTATTAGCTATTTTTTTGCGCACAGGTTGTGCTGGTCGGAGCGCTGTGGATTTAGCGCGCGACCTAATGGCTGAATTTGGCAGCTTAAATGCACTGTTAGAGGCACCACAAACGGAAGTTTGCCAGTTGCCCGGTATCGGTCCCACCAAATATATCCAACTTCAAGCCATAAAAGAATTGGGTTTGCGTTTGACTCGTGAAGAGCTACAAGACCCTGAAAGTATGCGTTCCAGTGAACAAGTGGGCAACTATTTGTGTCAGCGCATCGGGAGCTATCAACGCGAAGTCTTTGCCCTGCTATTACTAGATAACCAACATCGTTTATTGCAGTTTTTGGAGCTGTTTCAGGGCACTATTGATAGTGCCAGTGTGCACCCCCGGGAAGTAGTTAAGGTAGCCTTACAATATAATGCGGCGGCTGTGATTCTGGCCCATAATCACCCTTCTGGCGTGGCTGAACCCAGCCGCAGCGATCGCCTGTTGACCAATACCCTTAGCAGCGCCCTAGATCTAGTTGGTGTGCGCGTGATTGACCATCTGGTGGTAGGGCGTAAACAATGGGTATCATTTGCTGATCGGGGTTGGTTGTAAAATCACCTAATCTAAACAATTATGTTTAAACCGGTGTTTGCTTTGGCCATTTGGTTTCCATACGCCAGTTTCTTTGTTATACTCCGCATCCCTTATTTAGCCACCAGTTATTAGGCAAAGTAAGGCTGGTACGGATATTGGCCCACTGGAGGGCTGCTCCGCCTGAGAATGCAACATGGGGTTGTATTCAAGACACCAAATTGAGGTATTAAAATGTCCAGAGTATGTATGGTTACCGGTAAGCGCCCTGTCGCAGGTAACAATGTGTCTCACGCACACAACAAAACTCGTCGTCGCTTTCTGCCAAACTTGCATTGGCATCGTTTTTGGGTAGCAAGCGAAAACAAATTCGTTCGGTTACGCGTTTCTTCTAAAGGTATGCGTGTTATCGATAAAAAAGGTATTGATGCTGTTTTGGCCGAAGTGCGTGCCAATGGCATTAAGGTATAAGGAGCTGACTGATGCGCGATAAGATTAAGCTGGTTTCCAGCGCCGGTACTGGTCACTTCTACACCACCACTAAGAACAAGCGTAATATGCCTGACAAGATGGAGATCAAAAAGTATGATCCCAAAGTACGTAAGCATGTTATGTATAAAGAAGCCAAGATCAAGTAATTGAAATTGGTGTGATAAAAACCGGCTTATTAGTCGGTTTTTTTGTGCCTGCAATAAGCTTATGCAGAGGCAAAACCTAAGTCATGGGAAATATCTTTGCCGGCTTTGGTGATAGCATCAATCCAGCTTTCTTGGCGTCGTTCTATAGGGGCTGATATGGATAAGCCGGCAGCCACTTGGCCACTGCGGTCATAGATTAAAACACCAATACAGCCAACGCCCATTTCTGCCTCCTCATTATCTAAGCCATAACCACGTTGTTGGCTTAATATGCAGTCGTCAAAGAGCTGTTGATAGCTGGATAAGGTGTTTGGCGTATAAGCGGGCATATTGGTGCGTTGCACATAAGCGCTAATTTCTTCAGCACCTCCCATGGCGAGCATGAGTTTACCAACCGCGGTTACATGTAAGGGCGCGCGGCTACCAATTACCTGTTGCACGTGCATCATGCGGCTAGGAGTTGCTTTTTCGAAATACATCACCACATCACCTTGCCGCATGGTTAAGTTAATGGTTTCGCCTAATTGGTCTCGCAAGCGCTCCATATAGGGCAAGGCTATGGCACGGATATCAATATCAGAATACAGTCGATTGGTGAGCTGTAATAGGCGCTGGCCTAGCTGATAGTGGCCATGGCTATCTTGCTCGACAAAGCGGTTGTCGATAAGTGATTGCAAAATTCTATGCACCGTAGAAGGATGTAATTGGGTATCAGCACTTAGCACTTTAAGCTGCGTTGGTTTGGCATAACGTGATAGGGCATCCAATAATAAAGCAGCACGGTCGATTACCTGTATGCTGGATTTAGGCTTGTCATTCATATGTATGACTCCAAGGATTATTTAACTTTTCACATTGTGGAAACGACTATTTCGCTATCGTTTAGTTTTTAGCCTATTCTGGTGCATATTTTATCAAAGGTTATAAAGATTGGCTTTGTTAAATTTTCACATTGTGAAATAGTGTTATTTGGCAAAATAGTAGGTAATTTTTGTCATAACAACAAGGCTTTTTGAACTTTTTACATTGCCGAATATGGCTAGGAGGCCACTATGTCAACGCAAAACCCAGTGTTTATCCCGGGACCAACCAATATTCCACAGCGGCTGCTTAACGCCATACATAAGCAAACTTGTGATCATCGTTCGCCTGACTTTGTGAGTACATTAGATCCCGTGCTAGCAGGTTGCAAGCAGGTATTTGGTACCACTACTGGCGAGGTGATTACCTTTCCTGCCAGCGGCACAGGTGGTTGGGAGGCGGCTATTAGTAATACCCTAAGCCCAGGCGATAAGGTATTGGTTGCTCGCTATGGCATGTTTTCCCATCGCTGGATTGATCTTTGCGAAAGGCATGGCTTGGATGTCGAGGTGATTGAATGTGCCTGGGGAGAGGCTGCCCCAGCTGCTAAATTCGAGGCGCGCCTTGGCCAAGATACTAGTCATGCCATTAAAGCTGTGCTGGTTACCCATAACGAAACAGCGACAGGGGTAAAAAGCGATATTGCTGCTGTACGCAAGGCCATGGATGCCGCCTCTCACCCAGCTTTATTGCTAGTTGATTGTGTTAGCTCTTTAGCTTCGATGCCCTTTGCTATGGATACTTGGGGGGTGGATATTGCCGTAAGTGGGTCACAGAAGGGCTTTATGTTAACCACGGGTATGGCTATTTTGGGTGTTAGCCAAAAGGCCTTGCAAGCCATGCAGTCAGCAACGCTGCCCCGCACATTTTTTGACTTCCGTGATATGTTAGCGGCCAATGGCAGTGGCGGCTACCCTTATACGCCCCCTTTACAGCTAATCTATGGACTAAAAGAAAGCCTTGATATGTTGTTTGAGGAGGGCTTGGAGCAAGTCTATAGTCGCCACCAGCGTTTAGCTGAAGGGGTAAGATTAGCCGCCAAAGCTTGGGGCTTAAGCTTATGCGCTAAAGACCCGGCCACCTATTCTGATACCGTAACCGCTATCTATGTGCCTGAAGGTTTTAATAGTAATCAGCTAACCGACCATGCCTTCCATAAATACGGTGTATCCTTTGGTGTGGGTTTGGGCAAGATGGATGCAAAGGCTTTTCGTATTGGTCATCTGGGCATGCTTACTGATGTTATTGTCTTGTCTGGCTTGGCTACCATCGAAATGGCGATGGCTGATTTGGATTACCCAGTTACCTTGGGTGCAGGCGTGGCTGCGGCTCAGGAATACTACCGCCAGACAGCTTAAGATAATTTAGTCAGAATTGAGTTTGGCCATCAGAATATGGTCTTGCCATTGCCCATTGATATGGACGTAATCTTTGGCAAGGCCTTCTTGCAGAAATCCCAAATGGCGGAGTAATCGGCCACTGCGATGGTTATTAACCATATAAGAAGCCTGGATTCGGTGAAGACCAAGACTATGAAAAATATATTCTAGGCAAGAATTCACGCATTAGGCCTTTGCCCTGTTGCTGGGCATCAATAGAATAGCCCAAATTACAAGAATACATAGGTTCATTTAAGATTCCAGAAAAGTCGATACAGGCCAGAAGCTGTTGATCAGAATGACCAAAGGCGCCTAATTTGATTTGGCTGCCATTATGAAATGCGCCTTCTGCGGCTAACAGTAAGTTCCGCATATTCTCATAAGCATAGAATGGCTCAGTACGAGCCGGTTCAGAGTCCTGCAAGTGGGCACGATTGCGCCAATAGTAATCACTTAAAGCTTTAGCGTCGCTATTATCTAAAAGCCTGATATGTGCATGGTGGGTATAAATATCAGGCTTGGGTAACATGCTCTTGACCTATAGCGCATCCAGCGCATCAGATAAGGTTTTTACCCCAACAATCTGTATCTGTTTTAAGCTATTATCTTGGCTGTCTTTAGGTACATTGGCCAATGGCACGATAGCGCGAGTAAAGCCATGTTTAGCGGCTTCGCGAATACGCTCTTGTCCAGAAGGCACAGGACGTATTTCACCCGATAAGCCCACTTCGCCAAATACCACTAACTGTTGATCTAAAGGCTGGTCGCGCAGACTTGAAACAATGGCCATCAGGGAAGCTAAATCAGCACTGGTTTCGTTGACGCGCACACCGCCTACGACGTTAACAAACACATCCTGATCACCCGTATGCAAGCCGCCATGGCGATGCAGTACCGCTAGCAACATGGCTAAACGGTTTTGATCAAGACCCACAGTCACTCGGCGGGGGTTATTAAAGTGGCTATCATCCACTAGAGCTTGCAGCTCAACTAGCAGCGGCCGCGTGCCTTCCCATATCACCATTACTAGACTGCCAGGGGCAGCGCCTTCGGCTCGTGAAAGAAAGATAGAACTAGGATTTTTGACTTCCTTTAGACCCGTTTCCAGCATGGCAAATACGCCCAACTCATTAACTGCACCAAAACGATTTTTATGGCCACGCAGGGTGCGAAAGCGGCTATCATGGTCGCCCTCTAACTGCAGGGAGCAGTCGATCATATGCTCTAATACCTTTGGTCCAGCCAAATTACCATCTTTGGTGACATGGCCGACTAATAACAGCACAGTATTACTTTGTTTGGCATAGCGCACCAGTGCCGCAGCACATTCCCGAACTTGGGATACACTGCCTGGGGCGGAGCTAATATCGGCTAACTGCATAACTTGTATGGAGTCGACGACTAACAGTTTTGGTTTTACAGATTCAGCTTGGGCAAGGATAGCCTCGACATCTGTTTCGGCTAGCATTTTTAGGTTGGTAGTCGGTAGTTCTAGACGCTGAGCCCGCAATGCTACCTGTTGGAGAGATTCTTCACCAGTAACATACATAGCAGGCATGGTCTGGGCTAAGTTACACATTAATTGCAGTAGCAAGGTACTTTTACCAGCACCCGGATGGCCACCGATTAAAATAGTGGAGCCTAATACCAAGCCGCCACCAAGAACACGATCTAATTCACTAATACCAGTGCTAAAGCGAGGCACTTGAGCAATATCGACTTCGCTTAAGTCAAGTAATTGTGCTGTTACACCGGCATAGCCTTTTACCTTGGCGGCGCCACCTTTGGCCGCAGTGCCTAGGCGTATCTCTTGCAGGCTATTCCAACTGCCGCAGTCGTTACATTGCCCTTGCCACTTGGTATAGTCGGAGCCACACTCATTACAGACAAATACAGTTTTTTGCTTAGCCATTGATAAGCTGCGCTGCCGATTTCGCGAAATAGGTCAAAATACCATCTGCCCCCGCCCGCTTAAATGCTAATAAAGACTCTAAGGTCACCTGATTGGCATCTAACCAGCCATGTTGGAAGGCAGCCACATGCATGGCATATTCACCACTTACCTGATAAGCAAAGGTGGGCACTTTAAGCTCAGTTTTAATTCGGCGAACAATATCTAAATAGGGCATGCCCGGTTTGACCATGACCATATCAGCACCCTCAGCCAAATCAAGGGCGACTTCGTGTAAAGCCTCATCACTATTGGCAGGGTCCATCTGGTAGCTATGCTTATTGGACTTGCCTAAGTTGCTAGCAGAGCCGACAGCATCGCGGAAGGGGCCATAATAGGCAGAAGAGTATTTGGCGGCATAGGACATAATGCGGGTATTGGTATGGCCTGTGGCTTCTAGAGCTTGGCGAATAGCGCCAATACGGCCATCCATCATATCAGAGGGGCCGAGTATATCAGCACCCGCTTCGGCTTGGGATAAGGCTTGCTTGACTAATATTTCAATAGTTATGTCGTTAAGCACATAACCCTGCTTATCAATAATGCCGTCTTGCCCATGACTGGTAAATGGATCCAGTGCAACGTCGGTCATAATGCCAAGCTCTGGGCAGGCATCCTTAACCGCACGAATTGCTGTCTGCGCTAAGCCATTAGGATCGTAGGCGGCTTCTGCCATCTCTGATTTTGCCTCAGCGGGGGTAACAGGAAATAAGCAGATTGCAGGAATTCCCATGGCTACTAGTTCTTTAGCTTGTTTAACCAGTAAGTCCACTGAATAGCGTTCAACGCCGGGCATGGAGGCCACCTGTTCAGTTTGGCCTTGGCCAGGAATCACAAACATGGGGTAGATTAGGTCAGCGGTGGTGAGTTGATTTTCACGCATTAAACGACGGGAAAAATCATCAGCTCGCATGCGACGCATACGAGTTGAGGGAAACATACGCTGGCTGTTTGAGAAAGTCATGATTGGGTCCGCAATAATGGTTTATCAGCATAACGAAAGGTTTATTGTAACCCTTTGCTGCGGGGACACCAACCACATTCTTGTAAGCCGTGCCTATCCACTTGCCATGAATAAATTAAGAGGCTAACTGACTTTCTAATTGCTCCAGCTGTTCTTGGCATAGCAGCCATTTTTCTTCTAGCTCAGCAGCCTCCTGTGTGGCTTTTGCTTGGCTATCTAATAAAGTCCGCAGTTGTTGTTTTTGTTCGTCTGTATATAGGTTTGGGTCAGTCAGTTGCTGCTCAAGCTCAGCCATAAGGGTTTGGCTTTTGTCTAACTTTTCTTCCAGCGCCGCAAGTTGCTTTTTTAAGGGCCTTAGTTGCGCCCTTTGGGCGGCTTCTTCACGCTTTTGTTGTTTGCGATCTTGAGCCGTTAAACGATTATCCTTATCCGTTTCTCGGTTAGCTTTATTTGCCGCTTGGCGGGCCTTGGCTTGTTGCTGCACCATTTGTTGCAGTTGTTGTTGGTAAGAATCCAGATCGCCTTCATAAGCAGTAATTTGGCCATCGGCCACTAACCAATATTGATCAACGACTTGGCGCAGTAGGTGTCGATCATGGGAAATAACCAGTATCGCACCTTGGTATTCTTGTAAAGCTCGGGTAAGGGCATGGCGTGCTTCTAGATCTAGGTGGTTAGTTGGTTCATCTAAGAGTAGTAAATTCGGTTTTTGCAAAGCGATCATAGCTAAAGCTAGGCGTACTTTTTCTCCCCCGGAAAAGTTCTTTACCGGTTCAAAGACCCGCTCACCTTGCCAACCAAAACTACCGAGAAAATTACGTAATTCCTGTTCACTGGCTTGTGGCTTTATGCGTTGTAGATGCAATAAACCGTTGGCTTGCAGGTCTAAAGCCTGTAACTGGTGCTGGGCAAAGTAGCCAATTTTTAGGTGCTCACCAGTAACAATTTGACCAGCTAGTGTGGGCAAATCACCAACTAAGGTTTTGATAAAGGATGATTTGCCAGCGCCATTGGGTCCTAATAAAGCGATACGAGAGTCTTGTAAAACACTTAAGTTAGCCTTTAATAAGGGCTGCTTATAGCCAACACTGACTTGATTCAGGGTGATTAGGTTGCTGCTGGTTTGAGAAAATTCTGGAAAGCGAAAGCTAAATGGCGAGTCGGCATAGGCTGGTGCTATTAATTCCATTCGTTCTAGAGCTTTAACCCGCCCTTGCGCTTGTTTGGCTTTACTGGCTTTAGCTTTAAAGCGTCGGATAAAGCTTTCAATATGGGCAATTTCAGCTTGTTGTTTATCAAACATACTTTGCTGCTGTGCAATACGTTCGGCCTTCTGGCGCTCAAAGGAAGCGTAGTTGCCGCGATAACAAGTTAATTGTTGCTGCTGTAAATGCACAATAGTTGCGACTACCTGATCAAGAAAATCACGATCGTGTGAAATCAATAGCAGGGTGCCTGGGTAGTTCTTTAGCCAAGCTTCCAGCCACATGGTGGCATCTAAATCTAAATGGTTGGTTGGTTCATCTAGCAGTAATAAATCAGAAGGGCACATCAAGGCCTGGGCAAGGTTAAGACGGACTCGCCAGCCACCCGAAAAGCTAGCCACGGGTTGTTCCCAATCGGCTTCTGCAAAGCCTAAGCCTTGCAGCAGTTGTTGTGCTCTATTAACGGCGGTATAGCCAGATAGCTGATCATAATCTGCCCAAGCTCGGGCAAGGGCATGGTCATCTTCTTCCTGCTGGGCTTTGGCGATAGCTGTTTCTGCCTGCCGAAAGGGCTGATCGCCATCTAGTACATGATCAATAGCTGTGCGGCTAATATCACCAAGCTCTTGGGCCATATGGGCAAGGCGCAAGCTGGGTGGCAACTGCACTTCACCCGCATCGGGCTGAAGCTCGCCAAGTAGAAGTTTAAACAGGCTAGACTTGCCGGCACCATTGCGGCCTACAAGGCCATAGCTTTGACCAGAATGGAGGCTTAACTGAGCGTCTTTAA
>MDSZ01051278.1_pt1 | contig 13770 bp, 13 predicted proteins | sample 811201 | NCBI WGS metagenome assembly MDSZ01 (sample SAMN05326647, study PRJNA326480) | marine metagenome | isolation source: seawater | place: Indian Ocean: North | collected 2010
AAAATGTTGTAAAACAAATAGATAAATATGTTAAAAAATTTCAAACTATTATATTTGAGTGTACATCCTATCCTGGAACTACCGAGGAATATTTTCTTCCAATACTTAAAAAAAAAAAAATTTCATGTGGGAAAAGATTTTTTCTTAGGGTACTCTCCTGAACGGGAAGATCCAGGAAATGAAAATTATTCTATTTTAAAAAATAATCTCTCAAAAGTTGTTTCAGGATATTCTGAAAGTTGTAGGAATATAGTTAAAGCAATTTATGAACAAGTGTCCAATGAAGTTTACTTATGCAATGACATAAAAACTGCAGAGTTTACAAAACTTTTAGAAAATATATATAGATCAGTAAATATCGGCCTGATTAATGAATTGCATACAGTTTGTAAAAAAATGAATATTAATATATTTGATGCAATAAATGCAGCCAAAACTAAACCTTTTGGTTTCAACTCATTTTATCCTGGTCCTGGAGTTGGAGGTCATTGTATACCTGTTGACCCATATTTTCTTACTTACAAAGCAAAACAACTGGGAATTAACACAAAATTTATTAAATTAGCAGGAAAAATTAATGATGATAGGCCAAATGAAATATCAAGAGAAATATTAAATTATATAAAAAAAAATAAATTAAAAAAAAATATTCTTATAATGGGTATAACTTACAAAAAAAACTCTGATGATTTAAGAGAGTCCCCAATATTAAAGGTTTATAATTTATTAAATAAAAAAATGAAAAATAAAGTATTAGTTTGTGATCCAATGTTAAGTAATTTCAATAGGAAGACATTAAAAAATATTAAATTTATTGATTTGAAAGAATTGGATAAAAAAAGTTTTCATAAAAAAATTGACCTTTGTTTTATTGGTTCAAATCATGATGCATTTAATTATGAGAAAATATCAAAAAATTTTAAAACTATTTTTGACAGCAGAGATAGTTTCGACCGACAAAAAAATAATGTAAAAATTATATAAATGAAAATATTCATTACAGGTGGAAACGGATTAATTGGACAAAAAGTTGTTAACCTTCTTGAAAAAGAGGGTCATAGAATATTTTCATTTGACAAATATATTAAATATAAAAATACAAAAAATATCTCTTACCTGAAAGGCGATATTCTAAATGAAAAAATTTTTAACAGAACATTAAAAAATTGTAAAATTGATATCTTATTACACTTAGCAGCTAACCTCGGAGTAAAAAAAACAGAAAAAAATAGTTATGACTGTCTTAATGTTAATATTGAGGGCACAAAAAATGTTTTAAAAGCAAGTGTTAAACAAAAAATTAAAAAAATTATATTTGCATCTTCTTCTGAAGTTTATGGAAATGGAGATAATAAACCTATAAAAGAAAATGCAGAATTAATGCCAAAATCTTCTTATGGTGTTAGCAAAGTGGCTGGTGAATATTATGTAAAAGCTTTTTTTGAAAAACATAAATTAAAATATAATATTATAAGATTTTTTAATGTTTATGGACCTCATCAAAGAGATGATTTTGTTATTTCCCAATTTAAGAAAAATATAAACGAAAACAAAACTATAAAAATATTTGGTACTGGAAATCAAATAAGATCTTTCTGCCATATTGATGACGCAGCAAAAGCAGTAAGTTTGGTCATCAGTAAAGGAAGAAAAAATCAAATTTACAATATAGGAAATGATAATGAGCCCACTAAAATAATCGATCTCGCTAAAAGAATGATTAAAATTTCCAATAAAAAAATAAAGATAATAAAAGTTTCCTTTGATAAAAGTGATAGAAGTTTAAAAAGAGAAATTTTTACTAGACAACCAAATATCAAAAAAATAAGAGTACATACGAAATACTCACCCTCTGTAAATTTAAATAGAGGTATTACTTCAGTTTTATATAATAAATAGAATTAATGATAAAACTTTATAGTTTTTTTTCCAATACCTCTTTTTCTTCTATAGAGGAAAAAGATTAAATAAAATTAAATAAATGGTAACTAAATATATCTGGAACTTTTTAGAAAAAAGTGAGAAAAAAAAATTCGTAGTTTTAATTTGTTTAAGCATAATTGTTTTGTTGCTTGAAATAATAAGCATAAGTGCAATTTTCCCATTTATATATAGTCTTGTGGATAATAACTTTTTAGATAAATACGGATTTATAAACCAAATATACAATCTGTTTGAATTAAAAGATTTTTATATCTCAATTTTTATTCTTTTTGTTTTATTAGTTATAATTTTGATCAAAAATTTATTCCTGGCATTCTTTTTTTGGGAAGAAAGTAAATTCATGTATCAAACGCAAGAAAAAATTTCTAAAAGGCTTTTTTCTAGTTTGATTAATAAAGACTACGCTTTTCATTTAAAAAATAATTCAGCCGATCTAATAACAAGAATAAGAACTGATAGCGTTGTGATAAGAGAGTCAATTTCTTCACTATTTAATTTAATTCAAAGTATTATTTTTATTATTGGGATAATGGTATTTTTGATAATTTTAGAACCTTTAGGTTTTAGTATTACTTTGGCAACTTTTTTAATTTTAGGATCGTTGTTTTATAAGTTTACCTCAAAAAAAACTTCCGAGGTTGGAAGTTTAAGGCAGGAACAGGAAATAGCTAGAACCAAAAAATTACAAGAAAGCTTTAGTGGTATTAAAGAAATAAAAACGTTTTTACTTAATAATTTATTTATCAAAGATTATGAAAATATTGCTAATGCAGTAGGCAGATCTTATGCAATCAGAGGTCTAATAGTAAAATTACCGAAAGTTTTTTTAGAAACATTTGTTTTAGTAGTTATAATAATACTTACGCTTATTTTATTCGAAGGAACTTCTGATAAAACAAAAGTATTCGCTTTACTAAGTGTTTTTGCTATTTCAGCTATCAAGATAATTCCACATGTTTATTCAGTTTTAACTGCTTTAAATATCTTTAAGTTTTCTAGCAAGCCAATTAATTATTTTAAAGAATATTTAATAGAAGAAAAAAGAGATTCTGTAACAGAATATAAATCCAACATAAGATTTAAAGATAAAATCATTTTTAAAAATGTTTATTTCAAATACCCTGAAAAGAATGAGAATGCATTAGAAAACTTAAATTTTGAAATAAAAAAAGGTGATAAAGTTTTTTTAAAAGGTTCCACAGGTGCAGGAAAATCAACCTTAATAGATCTAATTTTGGGTTTACAAAATGTAACTTCAGGAGAAATAATTATTGATAATAAAAATATTAGAGATTTATCAAATCAATGGCTTAATAATGTGAGTTATGTTCCACAATCTATATATCTATTCGACGATACTATCAAAAATAATATCATCTTAGGGGAGGATGAAAAAGATTTTGATAAAAACCGATTTTTTGAGTCTTTAAAAGCAGCTGAATTGTCTGATTTTATAAATAATCTTACCAATAAAGAAAATTCACTGATAGGCGAATTTGGTTCTAAAATATCAGGGGGGCAAAAACAAAGAATTGGAATAGCTAGAGCACTTTACAAAAAATCCGAAATAATGATTCTAGATGAAGCTACGAATGCTTTAGATAAAAATACAGAGACAAAGGTTTATAAAAACCTAGGGAAAGAACTTAATAAAACTTTTTTAATCATACATCACGAGAGCATTTCAAAAAGTTTTAACGCTCGTATCTTAGAAATAAAAGATAAAAAAGCTAAATTTATATGAAAAAAAATAAAAAAATTTATGCCGCTACTATTGGACTTGGATTTGGAAAAACACATGCTAGTACTTTCAAAAAAAATAAATTTTCAAAATTAATTTGCGTTAATGATAAAGATATAAAGAAAAAAAAATTGGCTAAAACCCTCAACACAGAATTTGTTAAAAATACAAAACATATCTTTAATAACAAAAAAATAAATTTAATATCTATAGCTAGTTACGATAATTATCATTTTAAGCATATATATACAGCTATTAAAAACAACAAAAATATATTTGTGGAGAAACCTTTGTGCCAAAACATCAAACAATTTTTTTTAATTAAAAAATTGTTAAAAAATGAAAAAATAAAATTATCTTCAAACTTTGTACTAAGGTACCATCCAAAATTTAAAAAAGTGAAACAACTTATTGATAAAAATGTAATAGGTAAAATTTATAGCATGGAAGGCGAATACAATTATGGTAGATTGGAAAAATTAACTAAAGGATGGAGAGGAAAAATACCTTTTTACTCTATAGTTCAAGGTGGGGGTATACATATTATTGATTTAATGAATTGGTTAACTAAATCACCTCCAATAAAAGCTATTTCGGTAGGTAATAATTTAATTTTAAAGCAATCAAATTTTAAATTTAATGATAATAATATTGCTTTATTAAAATTTAAAAATGGTGTGGTTGGTAAAGTTACATCAAATTTTTCTTGCACGATGCCACATAATCATTATTTGAAAATTTACGGTAACAAAGGCACTATTGAGGTAAGTTTCGATAAAATCAAATTATTTAAGTCAAGGTCAAAAAAAGCAACATCATCTTCAATAAAGTACAAAAATAGTAAAAACTACAAAGAAGAATTACTCAATAATTTTATAAAATGTATTTTAGAAAATAAAAAAAATAAAAATCCAAGTTTGCAGGACATCTATTCTTCTATGTCTACTTGTTTTGCAATTGAAAAATCAATAAAATCAAACAAGTGGGAAAAAATTAGTCAATGAATTTTTTTAAAATAAAAAAAAACAAAATACCTTTTGGTAAGCCATTAGTAGATTTCAAAGAAATAAATTCGGTTACAAAAGTATTAAAAAGTGGAATTTATGCCCATGGGCCTATTTCTAATTTATTTGAAAAAAAATTTTGCAGTTTTACAGGAGCAAAATTTTCATCAACTGTTTCATCATGTACTGCTGGTATGCATTTATTTTATTTTGCCCTAGGAATTGGAAGAGGCGATGAAGTAATTGTTCCAGCGCAAACTCATACCGCAACAGCTCATGCTGTTGAACTATCAGGAGCAAAACCAGTTTTTGTTGATTGTGAAATTGAAACTGGAAATATCGATCCTGAAAAAATTCAGAAAAAAATAACAAAAAAAACAAAAGCAATTTGCGTAGTTCATTTTCTTGGTATCCCAGTTGATATGAAAAAAATAAACTATATTGCAAAAAAAAATAATCTATTTGTTTTAGAGGATTGTGCTCTGTCATTAGGAGCAAGTTATAATAAAACTCATACGGGGATTTTAGGTGATGCAGGCGTTTTTTCTTTTTATCCAGCAAAACACATAACTACCGGAGAAGGAGGTATAATAATCACTAAAAATAAGAGTCTTTATAATAAAATAAAATTATTAAAATCATTAGGGATTAACAAAACATTTCTAGAAAGAAAGACCCCAGGAATTTACGATGCGGTTGAGGTAGGATTTAACTATCGAATGAGTGAAATCCATGCCTCAATAGGAATTAAGCAAATTGAAAAAATTAATAATTTTATAAAAAAGAGAAAGAGAAATTTTGAATTTTTGAAAAAAAAATTTAGAACGAATGATGATCTCCATATTATTGACAGTACAAATAAACAATCAAAAAATAGTTTTTACTGTATGAATGTTATGTTATCAAAAAAACAATCAAGAAATAGAATGGAAATAATTAAATATTTGAATAAAAGAAATATAGGTACAAGTATATATTACCCCCAACCAGTACCTAGGATGAGTTATTATAAAAAAAAATATGGTTATAAAAAAAATGAATTTTTAAACTCAGCAATGATAAGCGATCAAAGTATTTCTTTACCTGTTGGACCCCATTTATCAAAAAACGATTTGATATATATATCGAAAAATTTTTTGTCTATTCTTAAAAAATTTAAATGAAATTGAAAACTAAATTTATTGCAGAGGTTGGAAGCAACCATAATAGAAACATTAAAAGGTGTTATAGGTTAATAGATGAAGCTAGGAATTTAGGATTTTATGCTGTAAAATTTCAGCTATTTAAAATTAACGAATTATATTCAAAAGATGCAAAAAAACTTTTTAAAAATGTTTTAAAAAAAAAAAAGAGAGAACTTCCATTAAATTTTCTTCCAAAACTAAAAAAATATTGTAGAAAAAAAAAAAATTAAATTTAGTTGCACTCCATTTGATTTAAATTCAGTCAAAATTTTAGAAAAATACGTAGATTTTTATAAAATTGCTTCTTACGAGCTTAATTGGCAAGACCTTTTAGTTGCTTGTGCAAAAACGAAAAAACCAGTTATTCTTTCTACAGGAATGGCAACGTATAACGAGGTAAAAGTAGCTTTTAATATTTTAAAAAAATATAACAAAAAAATTAGTCTTTTACATTGTGTTTCAGCTTATCCTGCAAAACCAAAGAGTTGTAATTTAAAATCGATAGAGTTTTTAAGAAAAAAATTTAGGTGTCCTGTAGGTTGGTCTGACCATACGGTAAACCCATTAATAATTTATAATGCAATAAAAACTCAAAAAGCTGATATTATTGAATTACATTTTGATTTAGAAGGGTATGGTTGGGAGGAAAAAGAAGGAAATCATCATTGCTGGCTACCAAAAGATTTAGAAAAAATGTTTAGTTGTATTAAAAATGAGAACTCTATTATGGGATCATTTAAAAAAAAATATTCAGTTGAAGAAGTAAATGAGAGAAAATTTAGATCAGATCCTTTGGACGGTTTAAGACCGTTAAAAAAATACAGAAAATATCTATAATTATGAACAATAAAAAAATTTTAATTATTGGTGGAGCAGGATTTATTGGTCATAATTTAGCGATAAAATTGAAAAAATTAAAATATAATGTTTCAATTGTAGACAGTCTGCAGATTAATAACATTCTTTGGCTTAGAAAAAATAAAGATCAACTACCTTTCCCAAATCTTTCAATGTCAATTTTAAAAGAAAGATTTAAACTCTTAAAAAAAAATAAAATTCCTTTAATAAAAATAGACGTAAGGGATTACAAAAAATTATCAAATGTTTTTCGTAAAACTAAACCTCAAATAGTTATACATTTAGCGGCTGTGTCTCATGCAAATAAATCAAACAAAGATCCTTTTTCAACTTTTGATCATAGTTTTAGAACATTAGAAAACTCTTTAGATAACTCAAAAAATAAAATTTTTAATGTAAAACAATTTATTTTTCTATCATCAAGTATGGTTTATGGTAATTTTAAGAAAAAAGTTGTTAAAGAGGACGATACTTGTAATCCTTTAGGAATTTATGCAGCTCTAAAGCTGTCAGGAGAAAATATTATAAAAGCTTACAACCAGGTGTTTGGCTTGCCTTACACAATAATAAGGCCCTCAGCCTTATATGGAGAAAGATGTATTAGTAGAAGAGTTGGACAAATATTTATCGAAAATATATTAAATAAAAAAGAAATTATTATTCAAGGAGATGGAAAAGAAAAACTTGATTTTACTTATATAGAGGATTTGGTAAATGGAATTATTTGCGCAATAAAATCAAAAAAATCCTTAAATCAAACATTTAACTTAACTTATGGAAAAGGACAACCAATCAATAGACTAATCAATTATTTGAGAAAAAATTTTCCAAACGTAAAAGTTAAATATGTTAAGAGAGACAAACTGATGCCAAAGAGAGGAACTTTGTCTACTGCTAAAGCAAAAAAATTGCTAAATTATAAGCCGAAGTGGTCATTAAATAAAGGGTATCAAAAATATATAGAGTGGTACAAAAAATTTTATAACAAATAAAATGACCGTACTTTTAGGTGACTCTTGGCTTTCAAGAAAATTAAAAAAAAAAGCTTACTTTCTAGATGAAAAATTGATTTCAAAATTTTTTAAATATGAAAAAATAAACAAAAATCAATTCATTTATACGAAAATAAAAAATAAAAAGTTTTCAAAAATTTTAAAAAAAAACTTATTCAGATTTATTACTACCAACATACAATGTAAAAAAAAGTTTGTTAATTTAAATAATTATGATCGAGACTGTACATTTGCAACAAAAAAAGATTTAAATTGTTTAAAAGTCATTTCAAAAAAATCATATAAATTTTCGAGATTTCATTTAGATAAAAAAATAACAAAAAATACTTGTGATAAAATTTTTACGAGTTGGATTGAAAATTATTTTAATAACCAACGTGGTGATTACTTACTTGTCTATAGAAACACGGGGAAGGCTGTAGGTTTTTTGTTATTAAAAAAGGATGGAAAAAAATTTCTTAGAATTGATCTTATTGCTGTAAGCAATCAATTTAAAAGATTAAATATAGGAAAAAAATTAATTGATTATGCTATGTATTTGTTCAACAAGCATTATTCCTATTTAACGGTTGGATATCAAAGTCACAATTTAGATGCAAAAAACTTTTATAAAAAAATTGGTTTCAAAATTGAAACTAAGAGAGATATTTTTCATTACAATCATTAAAATTTAACTATTTATAATTTTAAACTTATGTGTGGGATTGCAGGATATTTGGGAAGAAAAAAGATTTCAAAAAAACTGATACAGAAGACTTTAAAATTAATGAAAAATAGAGGTCCAGATAATCAAAGCTATAAATTATATAGAGTTTTTGACTTAAATTTTTATATGCTACATTCAAGACTTAATATTATTGATATTAATAAAAGATCTAATCAACCCTATGTTTTTAAAGATCATGCAATAATATTTAATGGTGAAATTTATAATTACTTAGAGCTCAAAAAAGATTTAAAAAGAAAAGGCGTAAAATTTTCCACTAATAGTGATACAGAGGTTTTACTTAAATCATATCTATTTTATGGATTAAAATTTTTACAAAAACTAGAAGGTATGTGGAGTTTTGTAATTTTAAATAGAAAAAATGATCAAGTTCTAATGTCAAGAGATAGGTTTGGAGAGAAACCGTTATTTTATTCATTTGAAAAAAATGAATTATATTTTGGGTCTGAAATAAAATTTATAAAATCATTATCCAATAAAAAGTTTAAAATTGATGATAATCATTTATTTAAATATTTATTTTTAGGATATAGATCGATAAATAAAAATTACGACACTTATTTTAAAAAAATTAAAGAGTTTCCAAAATCCTCATATTTAATCCTTAATAAAAATCTTAAATTAAATTTTAAAAAATACTGGTATCTTAAATACAAACCTAGAAAAATACTTTTAAAAACAGCAATAAAAAAAACAAATGAATTGCTGAAAAATAGCATTAAAATGAGAATTCGATCAGATGTGCCAATCGCATTTAGTCTCAGTGGTGGTATTGACTCAAATGTTTTAGCAGGAATTACAAAAAAAAAACTTAACAAAAAAATAAAGTGTTTTTCTATTATTGACAAGGACCAAAGATATAATGAGCAAAAGAATATTAGAATAACAAAAAATTTTTTAAAATGTAGCATAAAAGAAATTAAACCACCTAAAAATGATAGTTTGAAAAAATTAGAAAAATTAATTCAATATCATGACTCTCCAGTCTCCACAATTAATTTTCTAGTGCATTCTTACCTTACTGAAAAAGTTTCAAAAAATAATTTTAAGGTTTTAATTTCTGGAGTTGGGGCAGACGAAATATTTTCAGGGTATTATGATCATACATTACAATATCTATATGAAATTAGAAATTTAAATATATTTGAAGATGAATTTCAAAATTGGAAAGAAAAAATTCAAGTGCATATTAGGAACCCAATATTTAAAAGCGGAATGTTATACTTTGATAACGTAAAATTTAGAGATCATTTGTACAATTTTTACAAAAAAAAATTATCATTTGTAAAAAACCAGAATAAACTAAACCGTTATATATTTTATGAAAAAAACTTTACAAAATCTTTGATGAGAAAAAGAATGTTGAATGAATTGTTTTTTGAGTCAGTGCCAAATATTTTGAAAGAAGAAGATCTTAATTGCATGAAAAATTCTATTGAAAACAGAGCGCCGTACTTAGATAGTAAATTAATTGAGTTCTTGTTTACAATACCAACTAAATTGTTAGTAAGCAAAGGCTTTACTAAATTTCTTCTCAGGATGGTAGGAAAAAATTATGTTCATAAAAAAATCTTAAATGATAATAAAAAAGTTGGGTTTAATTATTCTATAAATTCAATAATTAACTTAAGAGGGAAGAAATTTAAAAAGAAATTTCTTTCTAAAAATAACAAAATTTTTAAATTTATAGATTATAAAAAATTTAAAATATTATTTTTTAGAACAGAGATTCAAGACGATGAAAAATTTATTTTTAATTTTATTAGCGCTTCTTTATTTTTGAAAAGGTTCTCATAAATGATTTATTATTGCAAAGAATGCTTATTACCAAATACTAAACCATACATTAAGTTTAGCCTAGGCATTTGTTCAGCTTGTAGTTTTCATAAAAAAAAAAACAGATTTAAAAAAGGAATTAGTATTAATTGGAATAAAAGAAAAGAAGAGTTCGTGAAGCTTATAGAAGTTATAAAAAAAAAAAATGCCCCTATATTTGATGTTTGTGTGCCTGTAAGCGGGGGAAAAGATAGCATTACACAAGTAAGTTATCTTTTAAATAAAGGTTTAAGAATTCTTTGTGTAAACATTGATTATGGAATAAAAACAAAAATAGGTGAAGAAAATTTAAAGTGTATTCCAAAAATGGGAGCTTCTTTAATAACTTATAGACCAAACTTAAAGGTTCAAAAAAAAGTCATTAAAAAATCCTTTGAAGATTTTGGTGATCCTGATTTGATGAGCCATTGTCTATTGCATGCCTTACCAATTCGTATTGCAATAAACTTTAATATACCAATGGTATTTCTTGGTGAAAATGCTGCTTACGAGTATAGCGGTGAAAATAATGTAGATGAAAGAAAAATGAGTCAAGAATGGTTCGATCATTACGCTTCAAATTCAGGGTTATCGCCAAAAAAATTTGCTAAAATTTATAAAATTCCTTATAAAATTATGAAAGTTTACGACTTACCAGATAATAAAGACCTCAAAAAGACTACAGCTGTATTTTCCAGCTATTTCTTTAAATGGAGTTCTGAAAAAAATTTAACAATAGCTAAAAAGTTTGGCTTTAAAACACTTAATAAAGCTCATGAGGGTACTTACAGAAACTATGTTGGTATCGACGAAAAAATAAATAGGATTCATCAATATATAAAACTTTTGAAATTTGGATATGGTAGAGCAACAGACCATGCATGTGAAGATATTAGAAATAGAAAAATTACTAGAAAGAAAGGAATTCAATTGGTAAAAAAATATGATCGAGTGAAACTTTCTGATTACTATGTAAATGATTTTATAAAGTTTATTGGTATTAAAAAGACAAAATTTTTTAAAATACTAGATAAATATACAAATAAGAAAATTTGGAAAAAATCAAATAATAATCTTATTTTAAGGTCAATAATTAAATAGATGAAAATCTACAAAAGAAATAAAAAAAGAGAATTCATTGCTAACAAAAAAACAAAACTAAAATTGAAAGATGTAGGAAGAATAGTTTTAAAAGAAAAAGAACACCTCACAATCCAAATAAATAATAAAAAAAACGAAGTTTGTGCTTTTAATTGGGGGATGTATGCAACTTCATCAATAAACAATAGGTTAAAAAAAGAAGGATTTAAAACTTTTATTGTCAAAAATATTTATAAAAAAATATTCATAATGCTTGTAGATAAAAAAAAATTAAAAAACTTTAAGAGATATATTAAATCAGAAAAAATTAAAGTTTTTAAAGAATTAAAATAGTAAAACATTGACCAAAAATTTTCTTATTAGCACTCCAATAAAAAAAAGTTGGCCTAAAGACAAAAAAAATAATTTATTTTTTGTTTCAGAATCAGCAATTTTAAATCTGAAAGGCACACATAATAAATATGTGTCTTATTCAATTAATGAATCAAGGTGGGTGAATAAAAAAATCTTTTCTAAAGATTTTAGCTTTTTAATTAAGATATATGAAAAATATCTCATTATAATTTCAAACGAATTAAACAAATATCATAAAAAAGATTATTCATTAAGATTTTGGAGAATATTAATTGGTCCATGGCTATCTACTTTTGTTCATATTTATTTTGAAAGATGGCAAAATATTAAAAACACAATAAAAAAAAATAAAATTGATAAATGTATTTTTTTGAATTTGGATATGAATTTATTTATACCTTATGATCATAAAAATTTTATTCACCTTTCTCAAAATGATCTATGGAATCAATTTTTGTATCAAAAGGTAATTAAAGTTTTTCTAAAAAAAAATAAAATAAAATATAAAAAAATATTAAATCAAGAAATTACCAAAGAATTAAAAAATTCAATTATAAGAAAATTTTATAAGAAAGACTTTAAAATTAATTTCAAAGATAAAATAATGAAATCATTTAATTATGTTAATCGAAAAAATTATAAAACTTTTTTATATAGTACTTATCTTGGTTTTAAAAACGAATTAAAACTTTCTTTAAAAATGAAACAATTGCCAATTTTTTTTTTTAAAGAAAACAAGTCGGCCGAAAAAAAATTTGACATGGAAATGAGAATGAAGTTATCAAGAATAGGATCACAAAAAAATATTTTTGAAAAAAACCTAATTGAGGTAATGGGAATGACTTTTCCAAAAGTTTTTTTAGAAAATTATTCAGATTTAGAAGTTTTTTCAAAAACAGCAAATATTCCTCAAAATCCAAAAATTATATTTACATCAAACTCATTGTGGTATGATACAAAAATTTCTTATCATGTAGCAAACTTAATAGATAAAAAAAAATCAAAACTAGTCCAAGGTCAGCATGGAGGCGCTATGGGTCTAGTAAAACATCATTGGCCGGAGATGCATGAAATTAAAATTTCTGACTATTTTCTTAGTTGGGGTTGGAATAACAAAAAAAATAAAAAAATAAAAAAATTTTTTATTTTCAAGAAATTAGAAAAAAACAACGAAAAAAAAGAAAATTTATTAATTCCTTTGAAACCTAGAAAAAGATATTTCCACTCACTTGAGAGTTCTTCTGGGACGGAGTCATATAGATTGTACATTAAGAATATCAACTTATTTTTATCAAGATTAAATAAAAATATAGTTAATAAAACTATTTTAAGGCTACCTTTTAAAAATCTTGACGTAAAAGATATTGATTTTTATTCTGACTTAAATGGTAAGTATAATTTTCATAGTAAAGAAAGTTTCAACTCGGCTTGTGAGAAATCTAAATTAATTATTCATGCTTCAAATTCAACACCACTATTAGAAACTTTATCAGCAAATATACCCACGATTTTGATACTGGATAAACAGCAACACCCTTTACGATCAGATTGTAAAAAATACTTTGAGCTTCTAGAAGAGAACAATATAATATTTTACAAGACTGATTTAGCTGCGAATTTTGTTAATAAAATTTGGAACAGCAATATTGAAATTTGGTGGAAAAATATTAAAACACAAAAAGCAGTGAAATTATTTACTGAAAGATTTGCAAGAAAAAATTATGATATTGTAAAAGAATGTTATGATTTTTTAAAAAAATTAAATTAATGCAATTAATACAATTTTTATTCTCAAAACTAGTTATAATTTACCTAAAAATTCTAGGTGTGAAAATTGATTTTAAAGCTCAAATAAATAATTTTCCATATTTAAAAATTAAAGGATTACCTGAAAATATTATAATCGGAAAAGTAAAAATTTTAGGAAAAATCGACTTGAGAAATAGGGAAAATGGCAAAATTATTTTTGAGGATAATTGTATAATAGAAAAAGATTGTAGATTTGTTTCAGCAAGAGATGGGACAATAA
>MDSZ01228594.1_pt1 | contig 13766 bp, 13 predicted proteins | sample 811201 | NCBI WGS metagenome assembly MDSZ01 (sample SAMN05326647, study PRJNA326480) | marine metagenome | isolation source: seawater | place: Indian Ocean: North | collected 2010
AAAAAAAAGAGCTTATTTCTTGATCTCCGCTTATTAATAAAGCATTCAAGAAAATAAATACTAAGCATAATTGAATTTTAAAATATTTTAACATGAATATATAATTTAAAAATTAATAATAGTTTCATTAGGGAAGTGAAAAAACCATTTTTCTCGAGCAATTTTTTCTATATATTGAGGATTTTTTTCTAAAAGAATACTTTCTTTTTTTAGTTCATACAATTTATCTGATTTCAAATTTATTTCAGATGATAGTTGATTCCGGACACCCAATAACTGCCTATATTCAATAATTCCATCATCTTTAAGAAATAAAAACATAATTAAGATGATAGTTAATATAAATAAACTTCTAAATGAAAATATTTTATCCAAATTTTACCCTGCCACTTAATTCCTCTTCAATTCTTAATAATTGGTTATATTTTGCCACTCTTTCGCTTCGGCACAATGATCCAGTCTTAATCTGCCCTGAAGAAATGCCTACAGATAAATCAGCAATAGTGGTATCTTCAGTTTCTCCAGATCGGTGTGAAATAATAATACCAAAATTAGATTGTTGGGCTAATTTAATAGTATCTAGCGTTTCTGATACTGTACCAATCTGATTTAATTTAATTAAAATAGCATTCATAGCTTTAGTATCAATTGCCTTATTTAATTTTTTAATATTAGTAACAGTTAAATCATCTCCAACTAATTGAATTTTTGAACCTAACCTATCATTGAGTTGAACCCATCCAGACCAATCATTTTCATCTAAACCATCTTCAATAGAACAAATTGGATATTGATTGCATAAATTTTGATATAAATCAATCATTTGGTTGCTGTTTAATTTTCTATCTTCAGAAGACAAATAATATAAATTATCCTCTTTTTTAAATATTTCACTAGCGGCTACATCTAATGTAAAAAAAACATCTGTGCCTAAATTATAACCTGAATTAATGACTGATTCTGACAATAAATCTAATGCTTCTTGATTAGATTTTAAGTTTGGTGCAAATCCTCCTTCATCTCCAACTGCAGTATTATAGTTTTTTTTCTTTAATACTTCTTTTAACTTATGAAAAATTTCACAACCACATTGCAGAGCTTCAGAAAAAGAAGACAATCCAGAAGGATAAATCATAAATTCTTGTATATCAACATTATTATCTGCATGACTGCCGCCATTTAAGATGTTCATCATAGGAATGGGCATAGAATAATTATTATTATTATAATGAGAAGCAATATATTTATAAATAGGTATATTTTCTGAATTTGAAAATGCTTTTAATAATGCTAATGAAACACCTAACATAGCATTAGCGCCAAGATTGGCTTTATTGTCAGAATTATCCAGATTAATCATCATTCTATCAATTTCATAAATATCATTTGAAGTATTACCAATTAATTCGGGACCAATAATATTATTTACATTGTTAATTGCTTTAAGAACTGATTTACCAAAATAAGTATTATTATTATCGCGCAATTCAAGGGCTTCATATTGCCCTGTAGAGGCTCCACTGGGAACAGCTGCTCTACCAAAAGAACCATCACTTAACTCACAGTCAACCTCGACAGTAGGGGTGCCTCGAGAATCTATAATTTGGCGTGCATGAATTTTATTTATTTGGGCCATAAGAAAAAAACAATATTTACAAACATATTAAAATTTACAAAATAATTAACTAAAAAAGATTAAATTTGATTAAAATTTATATATTTAAAATAATATGAAAATCGTTAAATATAAAAATAATGAACATCAAGAGCTTTGGGATAAGTATATCCAAGAATCAAATAATGGTACTATTTTTCATTTAAGAAAATTTCTATCGTATCATAAAAAGAGAAATTTTGAAGACTGCTCTTTATTGTTTTATGATAAAGAAAACATTAAAGCTGTATTTAGTGGTGCTATTATAGATAAATGTTTATATTCTCATCCAGGTGCAAGCTTTGGAGGTTTTGTCTATAATGACATATCATTTGAATCTTCTAGTAAAATGGTTGATTTATTAATTCAATATGCAAAAAATAAAAATTTAAATGAGATTATTATTATACCACCTCCATTTATTTATTATAAATTGTATAATGAGGCAATGGAGTACTGCCTTTATTATAAAGGGTTTAATATTGAAGAGTATTATATTTCTAGTTTTGTAGATTTGCGTAATAATATTACTAGTCAAATGCATAATAGAAAAAAAAGATATATTAAAAAAATGGAAAATAAAATTACTATTAAAGAGAGTAATGATTTAGATATTTTTTATCCCATCTTATTAGATAATAAGGCCAAACACAAAACTAAACCTACCCATACGTTAGAAGAATTAAAAATATTAATAAATAAATTTCCAAATGAAATTAAATTGTTTTTAAGTTATTATAAAGATGAGGTAATTGGTGGAGCTTTAAATTTTATTACAAATAAAAATACATGTATTTTATTTTATAATATGATCAATTATGATTATAAAGATTTACAATCAGCATCATTCCAAATTTATGAATCATTAAATTGGGCAAAAAAAATTGGATTACATTATTTAGATATTGGCGTTTCTCAATTATATAAAAACAATCAAATTATTCCACATGACAGCTTAATTAATTTTAAAGAACAATTTGGAGCAAAAGCAATGATTAGAAAAGTAATGAAATTAAAATTATGATTTCTATTAAATCTCTTTTTAAATCATCCATGATCTATGGAATTGGTAGTGCTTTTATGCGTGCTATGACTTTTTTGCTGCTACCATTTTATACCAATGAATTAGAAAATTACGGGGAATTTGTGTTGGTAATGACTACCATTGCTTTCCTTCGTATCTGTTATTCACATGGAATGGGCGATAGTTTTTTAAAAAAATATAGCGAATCTGAATCAAAACAAAAAATTACCTCTACATACTTAATTTATATTCTATTTATAATAGTAGTAGTATCTAGTTTATTTATACTATTAAATAAGATAATCTATATTGAAAATCCATCATCATTGATGGGTTTATTGCAAACAAAACTAATGTTTATTATATGCATTGTACTATTTGATACTCTGAATTATCGAATTATTGATATATTGAGAATTAAGAATTATGCTTCATATTATATGTTTGGACAAATTGTAGGAGTAATTACTACTTTTTCTTTAACATTATATTTGGTGAATACATTTAATCAAAATACAATTATACCCTTTTTAAAGGATGAGGTGGAATGCGCATTATTTGCGGTAGTTTGTGGAGCCGGATTAACATTTTGTGTTTTTTCACCAATTTTATTTCAAAATTTAAAATTTAATAAATTCTCAAAAAAACATTTGAAAAGCATGATCTCATTAAGCTTGCGTTTTTTCCCAGCTGCTTTATTTTTTATGTTTATGGAATTATTGGATCGATATTTGTTAAAAATATTACTTGAAGGGCCCAATGCAAATGATTTAATTGGTACATATTCTGTAGGGTGTAAATTAGCGAGTGTACCTATGTTATTAATTAGTGCTTTTAATTTAGGTTGGCAACCCTTTTATTTAAATAATGGAAATAATAAAAAAGCAATAACGCAGTATGCAAAAGTAGGAAATATATTTATTATTATAATGTTAAGCGTGTCGTGGCTAGTGTCTATTGCAATGCCATTGATTGCACAAATGAATATACCTTTTATTGATAATTATCCAATAATCGGACCCACTTTCGTTGAGGGTATAAAAATTATTCCATTTATTTTAATGTCACATATATTTTATGCATTATATATAATTAACATGCCGCCAATTTATTTATGTGATAAACAAAATTGGTCACCAATATTGCGAATATTTGGTGCGGTGACAAATATTATATTAAATATTATTTTAATTCCAATATATGGAATATATGGTGCTGCAATTGCAACTGCTGCTGGTTATGGCCTAATGTTTTTATTGCTATTTTATAAAAATAGAGAATGGATGCCGATTCAGTTATCATGGGGAACTATTTTACCACTATTTTTAATAATTTCAGGATCAACCATATTACAAACAACCTCTATTGGAATATTTGTGGCTTTTTTTACATTATGTTATATTATAATTATTTTATATAAAAATGGATTAAATCAATTAAGCCTATTATTTAAATAATACATGAAAATTTCGATTATACTTCCAACATTTAATAGAAGTCAGATTTTAAAAGAAACTATCTATGATATTCAAAATCAAACATTTGAAAATTATGAATTAATTATCATTAATGATGCATCTACAGATAACACTCTAAAAGTAATTCAAGAATTCAATAAAAAAGATTCGCGTATTAAAATAATTAATAATAAAGAAAATTATGGTTGTGCTAAAAGTAGAGAAATAGGGCTGAGTCATAGCAAAAATGAAATTATTGTTTTTATTGATGATGATGATAAATGGAATAATCAAAAATTAAAGAAACAATATGATGCGATGATGCATAAGAATAATGATGTAGTAATAAGTGATTACAATATATTAATAGATAAAAAAAAGATATACAAAAAAATGTATGCATTTTCTCAAAATTTTAAACAGAATATTTTAGAAAAACCTGGCCCTTTTTTCCAATGTGTTATGATTAAAAAAAAAATAATTCAAAAAATGAACAATCCGTTTGATACAAAGTCTGTTCCAAGTGAAGATTGGAATTTTTTTATTGAATTATCCAAATTAAACCCAACTGTCTCCTATATAAATGAAGCACTTTTTACATGGAAAATACATAGTGATAACCAATCATTGAATTTAGAAAAAGAAGCAATTGCATTAGAATATATTATTAATAAACATTATGATTATATTAAATCAGAATGTAACGTAAAGGTGTTAGCTAATCACTATAGAAGAATTGCAAGAATTTATGAAAAGCAATATAATCTTAAAAATATTAAAAGATTATACATTAAAGCATTTCAAATAAATCCAATGTCCATAAAAAACATTTTCTACTATATATTAGTATTAATAGGTTATCAATATTCACAATTTATCATTTCTGGTGTTCGAAAATTACGGGGCATGAAAAATGCATAAAAATATAATTATAATCTTTTGGGGTAATCCCTTTTTTGATGGTAGATGTATGAATATGGTTGATGATTTAAACAATCAAAATCATAAAGTGACTGTCCTGGGGATTGGTAATAAAAAAGAGAAAATAGAATATAATTCTACTAAAATTATACTAATGAAATCTGAAAAATTTAATAATCCAATTACAAAATATTTAAAATATTTTAGTTGTATTAAACAGTTTATTAAAAATAAAAAACCTGATGTTATTATTGCGGCTGATTTATACTCTATGATTCCAATTGCTAAAACAAAAAAATATCACAATGCTAAAATTATATATGATTCAAGAGAATTATATACAAAATTAGCTGGGTTAAAAAAGAAACCTGTAATACAAAAAATATGGAGTTATTATGAAAAAAAATATATTAAAACAGTAGACAGTGTCTTAGTTACCGCTAAAATTGACCAAGAATATTTGTCAAAATTATATACAAATTTAAAAATAAAAATAATTAAAAATTTGCCTAGCAATAATTTTTTAAATCCTAAACCAATAAACCTAAAAAAATTATTATGTATTAATGAAAGTGATAATATATTAATATACCAAGGAAAATTTCATGAGGGGCGTGGTTTAAGGTTTGTGATAGAGTGTATGGAACAGATGAATAATGTGGTGTTGGTGTTAATTGGGGATGGACCGATGAAAACAAAGTATATTGAAGTAGCTGAAAAATATAAAGTAGAAAATAAAATATTTTTTATAGATGCGGTTCCTTATCAAAAATTAGGTCAATTTTCTGCAGGGGCTTATATTGGCCTAAGCATCATTCAACCTATTTCTAAAAGTTATGAACACGCTCTACCAAATAAACTATTTGAATATGCAGTAACAGGCATTCCAGCTATATGTTCTAATTTAACTGCTATGCAAGAAGTAGTTGATAATTATAAATTTGGAATTGCTATCAATCCAAAAAATAAAAAAGAATTTATAGAGGCATATGAAAAAATTAAACAGCGATATCAAGATTATATAATAGATCAAAAAAAACAAGAACAATTATTATGGAATCAACAAAAATTTTGTGAGATTATTGATGATTAATACAAATATTAATTCCTATAAATCGGTTTCTAATGATTGTCCTCTGGTATCTGTTATAATTACCACATGTAATCGTTTAGAATTATTAAAGCGTGCTCTTCAAAGCGTAGCACAGCAATCTTATAATAATATGGAAATTATTATAGTAGATGGAAGTACTAATGATGAAACTAAATTATTTTTGAAAAACAAAAATCAATTTAATTATATAAAAACTCAAAGTCAGCATCCTAATATATTAAGAAATACAGGTATAAGATTGGCTAATGGTAATTTATTAGCTTTTTTAGATGATGATGATACATGGAAAAAAGAAAAGATAGAGCGACAAATAAAGATGTTTGAAGATAAGAGTATTGCTTTGTGTTATACTGGAAAAAATATTATTAACAAAAATAATGATATAATAAAATATAGTTATCAAAAACCAAAATTTAATTCTTTATTAAATTCAATTATGTGGGATAATTTTATTGGAACAACATCTAGCATAATGATTACTAAAGAAGCAATAGAACAGATAGGTATGTTTGATGAAAATCTATCAGCATTACAAGATTATGATTTATGTATACGTATTTGTGAAAAATTTCATGTTGCAGGAATTGATGAACCTTTGATTAATTATTATTATAATTATTCAAACAAACAGGTTTCTAAAATCAAAAAAAATTTTAATTTATCCTGTAAAATAATTAATAAAAAATATACCCACTTAAAAAATAGCAAACTATTAAAGTTGGGTTTAATAAAGTTGAAATTGAAAAGGATGGTGAAAAATATATATGAATAAGAATATTTTAACATTTGATGAATGGGCTATTTTAAATAAAGACCAGGGTATGGAAAAGGGGCATAATGCATCTGTACAACATATGTTAAAAAATATTTTTGAATATTATGAAAAAAATGGACAACAATATTCTGTAATAGATTTGGGATGTGGTAATGGCTGGGTGGTAAGAAAATTTAAAGAACACTCATTGTGTAAAAGTGCCCATGGAATAGATGGGGCAACAAATATGATAAAAAAAGCCTATCAAAAAGATCCGAATGGACAGTATTTTAATGAAGATATATCTATTTGGGTGCCAACAAAAAAATATGATGTAATGTTTTCAATGGAAACGCTATATTATTTTAAAAAGCCAGAAACAGTCATTCAAAAAATATATGATGATATATTAAATAAAAATGGAAGAATAGTAATTGGAATTGATCATTATAAAGAAAATCCAGATTCATTGAATTGGGGCAAAGAATTTAATTTAGATATTACTACACTATCAATTAATCAGTGGTTAAAAATATTAGAAAAAACTGGCTTTCAAAATGTTAAATATAAACAAGTGGAAGTAAAAAATACTTGGAATGGTACATTAATAATTATGGCAACAAAATAATTATTATCGTAAGTTTAGTAAGTTTTGATTAAAAGAGGAGCAAACATGAATCGTTTATTTTATTTTATTTTATTTTTTATCGTATTGGGGGCTAATCTATATGCAAATTCATTAGATAAGAAATTGACCGAATACCACAAATCAAAAAATCAACCTATAAAAATTGAAGTGGAAGTTAAAACTCCTCCTATTAAAGCGCATGGCCCAAACTATAGATCTCTACCAGACATAGGGGTTCGATCAGAATCTAGAGACTGTGAAAATTGTGAATTTGATTACACAGAATATGGTTCTGCGTGTTGTGATAGCGCTTTTGAAGAGTTTCTTATAACCTGTGCTGAGTTAGAGGCTAACTACGGTTGGGATTGCTCAGGATGTGATTGTCCTGGTGATGGTGGTGGCACTGATGAATGTGGTGATGGAAATTGTACGGGTAATGAAGATTACTATAGCTGTCCAGAGGATTGTAATGCTCCAGGTGAATGTGATGCTGGGTATGTAACTGACTGTGCAGATGATGATTGTTGTCCAGAGTCATGGATTGGTGATGGTTTTGGAGATTGTGAAGAGCAACAATATGGTTGCGACTTAACATGTTATGATAATGATGGCGGAGATTGTGGGTCGGCCTGTTCAGAAGATGAAGTAGAGTGTTGGGATGGGTCTTGTGCAACATCTGATGAGGAGTGTCCTTTAACTTGTGAAGAACAAGGAGGAACCGTGTGTTGGGATGGGTCTTGTGCAATAGATGAAGATTGTCCTGAAGCCGGTTGTACAGAAGCAGGTGGTTTTGAGAGCTGGATAGCTGATGGTTACTGTGATGGTTCTAATAATAATTTAGCATGTAACTGGGATGGTGGTGATTGCTGTGGTTCTACTTGTGTAAATAATACATATGATTGTAATTCAGATTCAAGTTGGGCTGCTTGTAATTCAGAGTGTCTTGATCCAAATGCAAATGATGATTGTTGTGTTGATAATGATTGTCCTTTTACATGTGAAGGTCAGGAATTAATTACTTGTTGGGATGGGTCCTGTGCTGAAAATGATACCGAATGCCCAGAAGCAAATTGTTCTGATACTCCATGTAGTTTGTATTTAAGCACATTAACGTGTCCACAAATTGAAGAATTATATGGGCATGATTGTTCAATATGTGAAGAAGAAGGACAGTGTCCAATTACTTGTGAAGATGAAGGTCTCTTTACATGCCCAAGTGGTCAATGTGCTACTTTAGCAGAAGATTGTAATAGCTGTGAAAGTCCAGATGAGGCAATTGAAGGAACAAATAATTCAGATGGGTATGATCAATATTATACATTTAGTGTGTCAGAGGCTGGCTTTATAACCTTATCAAGTGCAGGTGCAGGGGTGGATACAAAATTATATTTATATTCAGCTTGTGAAGATGTAGATATAGATAATTATCCATATGGTGATTATATAGCATTTAATGATGATTGGGGATCTAGTCAATTTGGAGACTGTCCTGATTGTGATTATTTTGGAGAATCATATATATATGTTGGTGTGCCTTCTGGGAACTATGTGATTGTATCTTCAGATCAATATAATTCTGCTCATAATTCATTTAGCTGGACACTATCATTTGATCTTGGGGTTGAGGGTTGTACTAATCCTGATGCAGAAAATTATAATCCTGATGCAAATATAGATGATGGGTCCTGCGAATTTGCAGATGGTACATTTTTTATCACTTGCGGAGGGGGCTCATGGGAGAATGAGGTGTCATGGGATTTAATGAATGTCAACGAAAATGGTTTAAATGATATTGTTGTATTATCCGGAGGTGCCCCATTTAATGGAGCAATTACATTGAATCCTGGAGATTATTACTTAGCGGCTTTTGATTCATGGGGTGATGGGTGGAATGGTAATATCTGGACCATTATCGATGATGAATCAAATGAAATATTATCTTATACAATAGAAGAGGGCAGTGAGGGAACATCGGCAATCTTTACTGTAGAAGATGGGGTTTGTTCGGGTGATGTTAATAGTGATGGTGTATTAAATATTTTAGATATATTAGAAATTGTTAATGCAATTAATAGTGGCGACACTTCCAGCGTATTGGAATGCGGAGATGTTAATGGTGATGATATTGTTAATATTTTAGATGTTGTAGCGATTATTAGTTGGATATTGGGTAATTGATAATATTGGTAAAATTTATTTAAATAAAAAGGGCTACAAAGTAGCCCTTTTTTATTTAGATGTAGAGCCATCTAAACCTTGATCTAAGTTATTTAGGTTACAGCAATTAGCTATAAAATAACTCCAAGGCTGTAACCGTTACTTAAATACATCGTATTCAACTGATTACCTCCTTTCACATTGTTAACAAAATAAAATTTAATCTATATTATAATAACCAGACAATGCTTCTTCTTCTGAAACAACTTCCCAATTTCTATCATTTAAAATATATTGATTTTCTTTAGTTGTAGATTTTTGGATATTAAATTTCTTAAAAGAAGGTTTGGTGCTTACTTTAATTTTTTCAACTGGAAACTGTATCTTCATATTTAAAATAATATATGGTAATAAAGTAATAAAAAAAATGCCCATTGCCGTTGCAATATGATTATTATGAAAGCGCATCAATGTGCCATTTCTTGTTCCAATAGGCTCAATGCCATAAAATACTAAAAGAGAAGTAGAAACAATCAAACCAACACATGCAATTAAATAAATTAAATGGTTTAAAATAAAAGAATTAGCAACCTTATTCCATAATATCCATAATAAAAACATGCCAATAATAGAAATGAAGGCAATAGGTAAATTGTTTTGAATGTTCATAAAAAATAATGAAAGACCAAAGACAATAATGCCAAAGCTAAGAATTTTATTTAAATCAATTTTCATAATACTTTATATTGTGATTATATTGTAATTTGTGCATATGAATATAAATAAGCAAGAGAGAAATTAATGGATAATAAAAAAATTAAATTTGGTGTTATTGGTGTGGGTTATCTTGGGCAACATCACGTAAAACATTTAGCAAAATTTGATTTTATAGATTTAGTAGGAATCTATGATACTAATAAGAATTTAATGTTGGAAATATCTAAGGTGCATAATGTATCTATTTATGAATCTCTAGAACAATTATTAAATGAAGTAGAGGCTGTGTCGATTGTGACCCCTACTAATTCTCATGCTGAAGTTGCGCAGCAGGCCCTTAATCATGATTGTCATGTGTTTATTGAAAAGCCTATCTCATATTCTGTAGAATCAGCACAATTAATACTTAAAGAAGTAATTACAAAAAATAAAGTAGCTCATGTCGGACATATAGAGCGCTTTAATCCAGCATTTAAATCATTTATGAAGCAGAAACATAATCCATTGTTTGTAGAGTGCCATCGTTTAACAAAAATTAATAATCGTAGTATGGATATTTCGGTGGTATTAGACTTAATGATTCATGATATTGATTTAATAATTCAAATGATTGATTCATCAATTAAAGAAATTATTGCTGATGGAATTAGCGTTTTATCAAATAATGTAGATTTAGCTAATGTAAAAATAATTTTTAAAAATGGGGCCGTAGCAAATCTGACAGCAAGTAGAATATCAGGTAAAGATATGCGAAAAATTAGAGTTTTTGAAAATAAAAAATATACTAGCATAGATTTGTTAAACAAAGAGGTAAAGGAATATTCGGCACATGCTATAGATAAAGAAAAAATGAGCTTTAGTCATCAAACTATTACAGTTAATAAGGTAGACGCTTTAGCGGAAGAGCTGACTCATTTTTATAATTGTATAATTAACAATAATTTCGACACCAAAAATATTGAAAATGCTATTATAGCATTAAAAATAGCACAAGAAATAAATGATATTATTCAAACTAAAAAGGCTGTAAAATAATATGAATATTTTCATTCTTGCAGGGGAGCCATCAGGAGATGAATATGGCGCACAATTGATAAAAAATATTTCTAAAAAAAAACAAAACGTTAATTTTATTGGTGTTGGCGGACCATTGATGGAAGCTCAGGGATTAAAATCAATGGTACCATTGCAAAAAATGTCAGTAATGGGGTTTTTTGAAATTGTTAAAACATTGCCATTTTTTATAAAATTAGAAAAAAAGATTTTAAAATTAATTTCTGAAAAAAAACCAGAAAAAATTATTCTCATTGATTATCCCGGCTTAAATCTACGATTAGCACCTAAGATTAAATCTTCTATCAAAACCAAAATTTTTTATTACATCAGCCCTCAAATATGGGCGTGGAAAGAACAGCGTATTAAAACAATTAAACAACATATAGATAAAATGATTGTAATATTTGAGTTTGAAAAAAATTGGTATAAAAAAAGAGGTTTAGAGGTAGAATATGTGGGACACCCATTTTTAGATATTTGGAATAAAGGTAAGACTGAAAGTGTAATTAAAAAATATAACATTGATAAAGAACAACCAATTTTAACATTATTTCCTGGTAGCAGAAAACAAGAATTTAAAAAACATTTGCAATTATTGGTTGATGTAGCTTTAAAATTAAAAAAGCATATCCCTAAGTTGCAAATATTGTTAGGATTACATTCAGAAATACAATTAACACATAAAATAGATCAGAAAATTATTATCATAAAAGATGAACCGTTAAAAGCTTTAGAGCTGGCTAGCGTGGCAATTGTTGCATCTGGTACAGCAACTCTCCAAGCTGCAATTATGCAAATACCAACGGTTGTAGTTTATAAAATGAATTCTCTATCTTGGTTTTTAACGCAACGAATGGTACGGGTCAAGTATGCTAGTATGGCTAATATTATTGCAGAAGAAGAGGTTTTTCCAGAATATTTACAAAAACAAGCTACAAGTGAAAAGTTATATCATGCCGTATATGAAATATTAAATAATGAAGAGACCAGAAATAAAATTAATAAAAAAATTAATTTAATTAATAAAAAAATTGGTGATAGTGGGGCCTCAAAAAGGGCTGCAGAATATATTATAAACAATTAATATGAAAACATTTATATTGAAATGGTTGGGTTATGTTGTTTTAAGTTTTATATATAAAACCAACAAATTTAAAGTGTATGGTGTAGAGCACTTAAAAGCGGCGCAGAATGAAAAGCGTCCTATTATGTTGTGTGTTTGGCATGGAAGAATGTTGTATCCTATTTTCTATGTAGCAAAATATAAAATTAAAACATGGGCTATTGCAAGCCCGCATCAAGATGGATATATCATGGCCGAAATATTAAAGAAATGGAATGTCTCAATCATTGAGGGGTCCAGTAATAAAAAATCAAAAAATGTGATTAATCAAATGAAAGAAATTTTCGAAAAAGATAGTGATGCTATTATTTCGATTACTAATGATGGGCCAAAGGGTCCGCGGCATATCGCTAAAGAAAATTCATTGAAAATTGCTCAAGAATATAATGCGCAAATCATTACTATTACTGGAGATTCAACTAAAAAATGGACATTTAAAACATGGGATAATTTTTATTTGCCTAAACCTTTTGGGAAAATTGTGATTAATATTGCTCCTGTATATCAATATTCAGAAAATAATTTGGTAGAATCAGTGTCATCATATATGATTAAAAATGAAATTGAAGCATCAAAAAAAATATGATTAAATATTTATTATTATACCCCATCACTTTGTTATTTTCAGTTGTTGTGTATGTGCGTAATGCCTTGTATGATTGGGGCGTGCTCTCTAGCGTTAACTCTAAGCTGCCAATTATATCAATAGGCAACATACAGGTTGGGGGAACAGGAAAAACGCCCTTTGTAATTGCTTTAAGTAAAAAATTAATACAAAATAATATTAAGCCTATTATTATAACACGAGGGTATAAAAGAAATACTAAAAATCAAATTATATTAGATAATCACAAAAAATATTTGGCACAGGAGGTTGGTGATGAACCTTATTATATGAAACAAGAATTAATAAATGTGATTATTATTGTTGATAATAATAAAAAAAATGCTATCAAAACCGCAAATAAATTAAATGGTGTGGATTGTATTCTTATGGATGATGGGTTTCAGTCAAGATATATAAATCGTAATATTGATGTTGTTCTGACTAGCTTTGCTCAAGTCAAAAATTTTAGTTTAATGCCCTTTGGATCTTTTCGAGAGCCGATATCATCATTGAAACGAGCTGATTTCATTTATAAAACTAAAGATGAAAACAAA
>MDSZ01241346.1_pt1 | contig 13766 bp, 12 predicted proteins | sample 811201 | NCBI WGS metagenome assembly MDSZ01 (sample SAMN05326647, study PRJNA326480) | marine metagenome | isolation source: seawater | place: Indian Ocean: North | collected 2010
TACGTTTTAGATGTAATTTCTTCACCCAAATCGATTTCTAAAGCTTGATTATTCAAATCTTTTGAATCATCTCTGCGATCGCGGTTTTGGGGCCTGTCTCCTATGAAAACGTCTACCGACTGATAGTTTTCGAGCCCCTCTTTAAGTCCTTGTTTTAATCTAGATAAGCTTTCTTGTAATAGTGCCCGAGTTGTTTCATCGGCCGCATATAATTTCCCTTCAAGATTACCCTCATTGAATTCTAGTGCCACATTTATCTCACCCAGAGACGCCGGATTCAACTTTAATTGTAAATTCCAATTATTCTGCTGTACGGCGTTGATCATCCTAGAACCTAAAGCCTCGGAAAATTTCTGAATCACATTCTCCAAGTGATTTTGTTGCAAAGTCTGAAAGTTGCTTGTTATATCTCGGAAGAGCGAGCGGTTTTCGGGCCTATTCTCTGATATCGTAGTTACTTCTCTAGCGCTGAGATGCTGCGCCTCTTGCAAAGCAACAGAGAGCTTAGTTTTTGAGGTCGTTGTTAATTTCTCCGCACTTTCAGAGGGATCCGGACGGTCTTCTCGAATCTGGATCTCACCTGAAGTTTTTTGATGGATATCTTTCATGAGTTTGTTATTAATTTGATCGACCGCCTTCGTAGAGCCGCCTGCTAAATAATCTTCTGATTTAAGGAATATTTTCTTTTTTTGTAGTTCCCCATCGTTTTTAATTGCAGAATCTACCTCGGTTTGAGTTTGATCAGGCTGGAACTTTCTCTGGTGACCTTGCGCTCCATCCTTGAGGACTGCTCTCCACTGAGAGGAACCTGTAACTTTCTCCGTAAGAGCGCCGATCCCAGTTTGCTTTTGTTCCGATATAGTTGAATTTACAAGTGCTAAACGCGAGTTTAATTGTCTTTCGAACGATTCGAAAACTGGGTTGTTTAGATTGAGGTTTGGTTGGGTTTTTATATTAGAAAATTTTTCTCCACTCGAAAGCTTTTTTTGAACATCTTTGTCGATTTCTGATTCTCTGAGATCTCTCCCAGCGTTTTGCATCACTCCAGGTTGAAGGAGTTCATTTCTCTCTTTTTTTAGGTCGAGTGTTTCCTTTGTAGAGCTGTCGACCTGATTTGATGGTCCAGTTCCTGATCCTGAGATTTCTTGAACTCCAGATCGGCCGTTTTTCTGAAATTGTAATTCTTCATCGGTCGATTTGCCGTTAGGCTGATTTTGAGAGGAGACTGACTGATTTCTTAAAAAGTTGCTCAGACTCATATTTGAGATAGATGAGGTTTGAGGGGTAAGAATCATTCTCCCAACCTCAAGGCCTCTTTCGTGCAGGGTTAGCTTCGGCAATTCCCTGCCAGCAAGGATGAAATTGTTTGCCTCTTCTGAATTTTCTTCGCCCTTATTACTGCGAGCTCTTTCCATACTTTTATTATTTTTGGATGAGGCTTGCTCTGAAGAGGGCCGAAATGGCCCATCTGCCTTTCGCTGTGATTCTACCTCGTTGTTAAAAAAATCATTAAAATCAGAACGTTGTGAGGCCCCGCTCGGATCTCTAGATTTTTTTTCGGTCCCTTTTGTCGAAAGAAATACAATTTCGTTGTTCATCTTTGGTCACTAAATAAATCTGTCACCAAAAACCTTGGCAAGTTTTGTGCCAAGCTAGCTGACTAACCCGGGAAAGACTTCCCTTTGGCTCGGAACCATCTAGATTGAGTCAACTGATCACTCAGTTTTTGCTCTAAAGCCCTCTCTTGCTTTTGGACGGTTGCCTTATTTTTCTCATAGAGGGATAAATATTTTTGCTCTTCAATGCGATTTTCTGTAATTCTGGATCTTATTGCGGCTCTTTGTCCTACTAGTCTTCCCTTTTGCTCTTTCGCCATTTGAGCTGCTTCGTCTAATCTTGCTATAAAGTTTTGCACCAGCCTAATCCTATTTGCCGGCAGCATTCTCTTCGATCCTGAGTTTAGCTGATCCCTGTATATGGCTCTCATTTCACCCATTTTTTCTAGGTTGATTTCTACGCTATTGATTTCCGCGTCCAAGTGGACTAAAGAATTTTGCTCTTGCTGCAGTTTTTCGCTGGCTTTCTTTCTGAGGAAGTTCCAAAGCACTCCTTTGTCTTTAACTTTCATGAATAAGTTTCCGCAGATCGAATACTGATTGATCTATCTTTGCTGATTCATTCATGTCTTGACGTAAAAACTCCATAACTTGGTCTTTCTTAGAGATAGCTTGATCTAGCTCAGGGTCAGAGCCAGGTTGGTAAGCACCAACCCTTATTAGATCTTTATTTTCTTCGTAGATCGACCACATCCTACGAAAGTTTAGCGCGAGTTGTTGATTTTCTTTTTCTGATAAAAGAGGCATCAAACGAGATACAGAACCTGAGATATCTATTGCTGGGAAATGACCCGCATCTGCAAGTTCCCGATTTAATGCTATTTGGCCATCGAGAGACGCACGGGCAAGATCAACTATTGGATCGTTAAGATCGTCGCCTTCCGCCAGAACCGTGTAAATTGCTGTAATGGTTCCCTCAGAGCCTTCTCCGGTTCCTGTTCTCTCTATAAGTTTTGGCAACATGCTAAATACAGACGATGGATAACCTTTTGACGTGGGGGCTTCTCCAACAGCTAATCCTATTTCTCTCTGAGCGTGGGCGACGCGCGACAGGCTGTCGACAAGAAGCAACACATTTTTTCCTTGCCGTCTGAAGAACTCAGCGTATGAGTGCGCGAGGTTTGTGGCTCTTAATCGAAGGAGAGGAGAGTTGTCAGAGGGGGCAGCAACAACGACAGCCCTTTTTAGACCCTCCGGTCCTAAAGTCATTTCAATAAATTCTTTAACCTCTCTTCCTCTTTCCCCTATTAGGCCTATCACGATTACGTCAGCGATGGAGAATTTAGTCATCATCCCTAAGAGCACTGATTTTCCAACACCGCTGCCTGCGATTAGCCCGATCCTCTGACCGCAACCTAGGGTTAGGAGACTGTTAATGGCTCGAATGCCTACGTCGAATTTTTTTTCGATGGGTTTCCTTCTCATCGGGTTCAGAGCTTCACTCTCGAGTGGAACTTCTTCCAATCCGAAAATATGATTACCCCCGTCGATCGGCAACCCTGCCGCATCCAGAACTCTGCCTAGTGCACTATTTCCTACCATAGCGACATCAGATGAGTTTCTTACATATACTTTCGCTTCTGGTTCTATTCCTAGCGGACCTGAAAACGACATCATTAATATAGCATCTTCGCTAAACCCCACAATTTGGGCCTGGGAGCGATGTCCGTCGCTATTTTCAATGAGACAAATGGATCCAAGCGGAGCATTCAGCCCCGTTGCTTCGATGGTCATGCCTACAATTTTTTGAACGACACCGTATCTTTGCGGTTCTGGGACAGTTAGTCTACTTGCGATTAATTTTAGCTTTCGTGTTGCTCGATTAATCATCTTTTTTCTCTAACAATCTTGTTTCCTCGTTCTCCTCGATTGTCTCGGGTTTTATGTCTTCGTAATTTGAAGCTGGAACCTCTGAGTTGATCTCATTACCAGTAAGATTCGTGTTTTCTTCTGAGGCTGCTTTGACTATTTGATCTCGTAACTGCGCCACCCTATCTTCGAAGGTATCTTCTATCCCACCGTTGCCAAGACTTATCCTTACGCTACCCCAACCCATATTTTCATCGGATTTGAAATCTATATGTTTAAGCCTATGATCGTTGCGGAGTTCTCTAACTGAATCCTCCCATTTTGGGTTTGTAAAGACAGTGGCTGCTTTTTCGCCTTCTTCCGTGATTTCGTTAATCACCCTTTCTACGAACTCAGTCACGAGAGCGCGGTTAGTGAGCAATTCAGTTTTTGCAAGCAACTCACCGACTTTAAAGGCAAGGTTGCAGACTTCAACTGATAATTCTTGGTTTGAATCTTTTGACAGCATTAAGCTTTCAAAAAAATCGATGAGCTTTTCTTTCTCTAGTCTCGCGCTTTCTTCATATTTGGCTTTTAATTTTGTTTCAGTTTCAAGTTCTGCATTTTCGCGAGCTTCTTTTAGCTTCATTTCAAGTTCGCTCTGCGGTAATTGAATGGTCGGCTCCTCTTCCTTTAAAGGTTCTGCCAAATCGTCCTCTGCTTCCTCAGGGTCTTCTGGTTCCTGGCTGGTCGATTCTAACGGGACAACTTCAATAGGTGGTTCCCATGATTTGGGCTCAAAAATTTTTGCTACTTCTTCCTCTTCCGCTATTTTAAAGTTGTTTTCTGACCTTTCGATCTTTGGCCACGGGGGCTCAGACAAAAACTGATTATTAGACAAAGTCGCCACCCTCTGGAGAAGCTAATATTAATTCTCCCTGATCTTGCAGTTTTCTTGCTTGCCGTATAATCGATTTTCTTGCTGCGTCGACAACCGATATTGCGAGAGGAGGCATTATATCCATCTCGTCTTGGAACATCTCGGCCTTGTTCTTAGACATGTTGCCTTTGAATTTATCAAGCAGTAACTCGTCTGCTCCCTTAAGGGCGGTTCTTAGTTCCTCTTCATCGAAATTATTGATCATTGTTTGAATATCTCTGTCAGCAAGATCAACAAGGTTCTCGAAATCAAACATATTATCTTCAATGGCGGTGACCAAATCTTCATCCGCGGTTCTCATTAAGTCAAAAATATCAACTGCATCTTCTGATCTGGTTTTATCCATAATCTTAGCTGCAACTCGAAGGCCTCCCAATTGCGCCGCTGAGATAGAAGTTGATTCAGAAAACCGGGTTTGCATTACTTCTTCTAATTGGTGTAACGCTGAATCGGAAATTGTGTCTAAAGTGGCTAGCCTTCCGACCACAGAGGCTTTATTTTCATTGCTCAGATAGGATAGGACGTCTGCGGCTGTTCGTTCATCAAGCATAGCCAATATTGTTGCGATTACCTGTGGATGCTCGTCTCCCACCATGTCTGCTATTGCCCCAGGAGGCATCCAATCAAGCATCTCCAATCCTGAAGACCTCGCTGTTGGATCGACTTTCGCTAAAACTGTAGCAGCCTTCGATTCGCCGACTGCTTCCATCAGGACGCTACGAACGTATCCCGATCCTGCCAAGCCTAAGTCTGTTAATTCTTGGAGTGATTCGAGAAATTCATCCACAACAGCGACCACAATAGGTTGCGGTACGTCACTAACCCGTGTCATCGCTCTTGAGACAGCAGTGACTTGCGTTGGCGAAAGTGTTTTCATTACCGCTGCCGCTCCAGTTTGCTCAAGGAGAAACATAACAATCGCTGCTTTTTCGGTTGTAGTCATGGAATTAAATGCTAGCAAGTACTCTTCCGAGAGTTCCGTTCCTGAGGTCTCCATTTCTGACATTGAAATCTCCTTTTATCCTTTATACTTCTTCCGCTATCCAACGTTTCAGCAGATTGGAAACTCTCCCTACGTCATCTTTGACTAAGAACCGCATTAGCGCTACCTTCTGATCATAAGGCTGCGAAGTGTCAAGGTATTCTGCAGGGATTCCGACGGCTTTTGGTTTAAGCCTAGCTGTTACATCTTGTATTGTTTCTACATCGCCCATTTCTACTAATTGGCGTTCCTCGTCCGAAATTCCGTCAGGATCGCCTATTTCCATTGGAACCTCCAGCGCATCCCGAGCTTGCATTGATTTAATGAAAGGCCGCGCAATCAGAACGTAGATAAACAATAGGATTCCAAAGACCGCCAATATCCTGACGAAACCGTCAAGCTTGTCAGGCTCCAAATACCAAGGGTCGTCTAGCTCCTCAACAGGGCGAGCAAATTTCGATGAAACAACGGTAACCACATCACCTCGAACCGCATTGTAGCCCACAGCTCCGCGAACAATATCTTGAATTCTCGTTAAATCTTCATCTAACTTAACTTTATCAACTTGCTCTTCCTCGTTCGCATACGCGTTTTCGTTCACCACAACTGCTACAGAGATTCTCTCTATGCTGCCTACCTGCTGTTTAACATATCTTATCTCTCTATCGATCTCATAATTTCTTGTAGTGGAACTGCTAGAAACATCGTCCACCTGGCTTTGTCGAGAGTCTATGGTCGAGGTTGTCTGCGTAAATGCAGGGCTTTCGGGTGCTTCATTGCTGAATCCCCCAGGAACCCCGGCGGCTTCTGGTTGGCTGTCTTTTTCTAATTGCAGTGATTCTGAGCGTGTTCTTGGACCGTTACCCTCTCTGTCAAACTCTTCAAATGTAGACTCGATCTCGGTGAAATTGAGAGATACATTCACCTCAGTTCTAACATTACCCAAGCCTACGATAGCAGACAACATTTGTTGAATTCGCTGCTGGTAATTTGCCTCTACAGATGTTCTGTGCTCAGTCTGGGCAGTAGTTAGAGCCAGCGCGGAGTCGCCATCGGTGTCCGTCAGAAGCTGTCCCATGTTGTCAACTACTGTTACGTTTTCTTTACTGAGGTAAGGTATGCTCGAAGATACTAGGTGAACGATCGCGTTTATTTGGGATTTTGAGACCACACGCCCGGGGTAAGGTTTCACTACAACTGAAGCTTTGGAGGGAGTTTGATTTCTCACGAAGACACTTTGCTGAGACTCTGCTATGTGCACTCTAGCATTGCTTATGGTTGCAATTTCACCAATTGATTTAGCGAGCTCGTTTTCCATGGCGGCTCGGTAACTTACTTGTTCCATAAATCGGCTGGTTGTAAGCGAGCCTTGTTCAACAAGCGATCCTAGGCTCCCTAGAGAGGCCGCTTTTGGAATATTTTGAGAAGCTAGAAGCATCCGAGCTTCGTGGTATCTATCATTTTCAACTAAGACCTCTCCGCTGCTCATATCGATACGCACGTTATACCCGCTGTTGGTTAATAGCTGGTAAGCGGTTTGCCTATCGCTTTCAGTCATTCCTGGATACACCGGTCGTTGTCCAGGCGCACTGATCCAGAGATAGAAAAGAATACAAACTAAAATGGCTACCCCACCGATTATCGCTGGCAATGCCCTTTTAACGGCGGGTTGATCTACGAAGCGAGCAATAGGATTTACACTTTCTGGAACGCTATTGGCGTCGTTTAAGCTACTCTCCTCCGCAGGAAGGTTCTCTGTTTCTTGACTGGGTTCGGTGTTGGTTTCCGATTCTAAGTTTCTTTGATCAAGTGCTAATTCCGACATAGTTTTCTTTCCATTTTTACTTTTTTAAGCTCATACAGGCATGTTCATTATGTCGTCATAAGCTTTTAAAACCTTATTCCTAACTTGGAGCGTTGACTCAAAAGCTAAAGAGGATTTTTGCATGGAGAGTACTACCTCGGTTAGCGGAATGTCCTCGCCTCGTTCATACGCCTCTTTTATAGTTTTACTCTCCATCTGCGTATTGCTCACTGCCTGTAAAGCGTTAGCTGCTATCGTTGGATAATCTATTGAGTTTTTTGGCTGCAATTGAATATTTGGTGCGTCTCTGTCCTCACTGCGAAGAGCGTTTAGTCTTTGCTTGTGGTTTTCCACCTGCTGCATCAACGAGGTTATAGATGATTCATAGTTGTTTTTAATCATTCTAATGCTCCTAAATTTCTCCCATTCGACGCCTAGGAATGTCTATACCTCGCTCTCGCATCTTAGCTACTTTATATCTCAAAGTTCTCTCGCTGATACCTAGTACAGACGCGGCTTCCTTTCTAGTTCTTGCGGTCTTTAAAGTCTGAGTGATAACTCTAAATTCGTTCGCATCCATGGCACTTTGGAGGCCCTCTCCGAACTGTTCCCCGGGAGAGCGGTCTCTGTTTTCAGCGAACGTATGCGAGTTCGTTGGGTTTTGGTGTGAGACGTGTGTCGAAAAATCAAAGGTGCTCAAAGAACTTTCAGGGTGACTATAATTTATCGGCTCATCAAAGACCAAGTGTTCGGAAGCAATGGCCTCTCCGTTCGATAACACCACTGCCCTCTGGATCACATTCTCGAGCTCGCGAACGTTCCCAGGCCAGCCGTAATTTAAAAGTTTTCCCAAAGCCTCAGGAGAAACTGATATGTCTCCGCTCTTATCTCCATACTTCATCAGGAAAAAGTTCGCGAGCGGCAGAATGTCGTCTGTTCGCTCGCGTAAGGAGGGAACATTAATCCTAAAGGTGCTTAATCGAAAATAAAGATCCTCTCTAAAACTTCCCATCTTAATTGCTTGTCTTAAATCTCGGTTTGTAGCTGCGAGGATCCTCGTATTAATCGGTCTAGGCTCTGGGCTCCCGACGGGTGTTATCTCTTTCTCTTGCAGTGCCCTCAGGAGCTTAGCCTGAACAGGGAGCGGTAACTCCCCTACTTCGTCTAGAAACAGTGTGCCAGTTTCAGCTTGTTCAAAGAATCCAACAGCATTTTTGGTTGCTCCAGTAAATGCCCCTTTTGAATGTCCAAAAAGCAGACTCTCTGCCAGCGTTTCAGGCAAAGCTGCGCAATTGACGGGGATAAATGGACCGGTTCTTCGGGGAGAAAAATCATGTGCTAGTCTGGCGAGCACCTCTTTTCCCGAGCCGGTCGGGCCATTCATCAAGGCATTTACTTCAGACGCGCCTACCCTTTCAACCAACGCAAGTAAGTGTTGCGAGGTCTCATCAACGAAAACGTAAGAATCATTTTTTACCAAACTTAAACCCGCATTAGTTGCAATCTTTTCCCATCTTTTTTCAGTGTCTTGTCCTTGACATGTGACGTCATCAATACCTTTTCTAATGGCCTCAATACCCATATCTAGCTGGTTACTATTAACCCTTAAAACCATGAAGACTTTTATCGGTAGAGCGCGTCTAAAGCTTATTGCTGCGTCGACCGATGCGAAACTATCGGCTGAGATAACCAGAACAACTGGCCCGTTGAGACTCTTCCAGGCTTGGTCTGGTGAATGAATGCTTGTCGGCCGAGGGGCAAGCCCTAGAACCTTTAAAACGGACACGAGTTTCCCATCGATAGGGGCAGTATTGTCCCAAATAATGTTCATCTGTTGCATGTTCTGCATAAGTAAAATACCTGTTTAATTTGCCTAGGACAGTCAGCAAAAGTCGTGCCAAAATCAAAAATTCATTAAAATCAGTAGGTTAAATTTTTTCGGCAGTGCTTTTCCCTCAGAGCGGCAGATATCGTCGGGATTTCGACACAGTCATCGATTTACGAAATTCGGTATTTTTTAATTCTATCTATCAGGGTGGTGCGCTGCACCTTCAACAACTTAGCGCAAACAGATACATTGCCGTTTACTTCAGATAGTGTCTTGGAGATCATTTCTTGCTCAATACGATTAAGTGTTTCTTTGAGTGAAAACTTTTCGGTCCCGATTGGTTCAATCCCGCGAGCGGCCATCACAATTGTCTCTAGCTCATTTGTCTCTCCCTCAGCATTTTTGGTTGAAGCTGGAAGAATTTCTTGGAGCCCAACGGGTAGCATTGATACTTCGACCCTTTCCGAAGATAGATTTTCGCCAGGATATAAAACAGATAAGCGGTGGACGAAGTTTGAAAGTTCTCTGATATTTCCTGGCCAGTCGTATTGACAAAGCTGTTGAACAAACTCGCGATTAAGAGAGATTTTTTTGCCGTTTTGTTTGTATACTTCTGCGAAATATTCTACAAACGTAGGTATCTCCTCCACTCTAGCGGCTAGGGAGGGCATTTGAATGGGAACGACGTTTAAGCGAAAAAACAGATCTGCGCGAAAATGTCCCTCTTCGATCTCTTTCTCGATCGATCGATGGGTAGCAGAAATAATTCTGACGTCAACTGGAACAGAGGAATTAGATCCCACTGGATCAACTACGCGCTCTTGCAACACTCTGAGCAACTTAACCTGCATATCCATCGGCATATCCCCGATTTCGTCAAGAAACAACGTTCCTTTATGCGCAGCTACAATCTTCCCGATCCGATCTGAAATGGCACCCGTAAAGGCTCCTTTTTTGTGTCCAAAAAGTTCGCTTTCTAAAAGTTCTCTTGGGATGGCACCGCAGTTTACTGCAACGAACTTACCTTTTTTTCGGGCAGAGGATGCGTGGATTTTTTGTGCGATGATTTCTTTCCCAGAGCCGCTGGGCCCCGACACTAGAACGCTTACATCAGATTCTGATACTTTATCGACTAAATCCAGTAATTTCTGAGTCGCTGGGCTCTTTCCGAAAATAGGTTCCATCCTCTTAATGTTATCTCATAGTTTTCGATTGTCCTATAAGAAATGGGCTTCCCTCGATGAATCTTTCAGGGCGCCAGAGCGAAGTTAATCTGCTCAGAACTATGGGACTAAAATCAATCAGGCAAAACCGTTCCCTAATTTTGCTATAATGTAAATCCAGCCAAGCAAGTTTCCTTAGTTATTATGCGTAAGAAGAGCGATCAATTTTGGATGAGCATTGCTATTGAGCTTGCCAAGCAGGCGGGAGAGAAAGGTGAAATACCGGTCGGAGCCGTTTTAATTTTAGATGAAAAAATCATTGGCAAAGGAAGAAACCAATCAATAGAGCTCAATGACCCCTCTGCCCACGCAGAAATACAAGCGCTGAGAGAGGGAGGCTCAAAAATTGGGAACTATAGACTAAGCGGTTCGAAAATATATGTTACGGTCGAGCCTTGCACCATGTGTGTTGGGGCGATGGTACACGCGAGAATAGAAAAACTTGTCTTCGGTGCCAAAGAGCCAAAGTCTGGAGCTGTAGCATCCACGAGTGATATCTTAAGACAGAGTAGTTTTAACCACAGATTTGAAGTTCTTGATGGCGTTCTCAAGGATGAGTGCGCGCGGCTTATGACGAACTTCTTTCGGGCCCGCCGGAAAGAGCGATGCTAGCCTTTGAGAAACGGGCGTGTTTGGTTGGAATGAACATTCCTGAGCGCCATGGCTCTATCCATTGAAAATCTTGTGGCTTGATTGTTTAAGGGCGTTTTTCTAACATCATTCTGGATTTGTTATTTTTCTCCGTTCTTTCGGGTTATGCCCACCGTTCCCGAGTAAATGGGGATCGACTATCTTTTGAGAAATGAATCAGAAAGTTATGAGACGATTTTATGCTACGAGTGATCACGCTGGAGCCATGCTAAAAAGCGTTATCATCGAACACCTAAAAAGGCAGGGTTTTGAAGTTTTCGATCTTGGTGCGGAGGGGAATACGTCAGTTGATTATCCTGATTATGGCGCGACTTTAGCAGAAGCACTCCTTCGAGACTGTGATGCCTTTGGCATCGCAATATGTGGTTCCGGAATCGGTATTTCTATTGCGGCTAATCGATTTTCTCACATCAGAGCGGCGCTAGTAAGTGATGTAGCCGGAGCAGAACTTAGTCGTCGGCATAACGATGCGAACGTTCTTGCACTGGGTGAAAGGCTCATCGATAAGCCAACCGCTCTAAATTGTGTGGACATCTTTGCAAACACTGACTTTGAAGGGGGACGCCATTCGGTGCGAGTAGAAAAACTTGCGGATCCGAAGCCTATCGTCGTGGATACAATTCTTCAGAAAAACTAAATGTCAAAGGTAATTAGGTCTTGCGGAAAGCAAAGGATTCGTTCAATAGCGGACTTCCTGCTTCGCTATCAGTTCCCGCTCGGACATCTTCCTCTGTGAAGGGATATGAGTTCTTTTCTCTGTTTTGAAAATATTTTTTCAATGTTAGGGTGATTACTGGGAAGGCCAAGTCTTTCCATGGTATTTCTGGTTCACGAAACAATCTAGTTTCCGTAGATTCCTCTCCTGGAGAAAAATCTAGATCTATCAACTCTCCAATATAAAACATGTAAATCTGAGATATGTGAGGTAAATTAAAAAGAGTGTAGAGATGAGAAAGCTTCACCTGAGCGTTGGCTTCCTCTAGCGTTTCCCTTATCGCGCCCGCTGAAGCTGCCTCTCCGTTTTCGAGAAATCCTGCTGGAAGTGTCCAATATCCGGATCTTGGAGCTATTGCCCTTTTGCACAACAAAACGCTATCGCTATGGAGAGGAAGACATCCAGTGATAATTTTTGGGTTTTGATAAAAAATTTGATCACAAGACTCGCATACAAATCTTTGTCGATTGTCGCCGTCGGGAATCTTTTTGATTATCTTTTGAGCACAATTACTACAGAAATTCATTTTCCAAGTATAAAGCAATCGTGATCATTGGTAATATTTATTTATGTTGTTAGAGACGTTAAGTGTATTTAAAACTGGGTAAAAAATATGATTTTTGAGCTGAACGGCAAGAAACCAGAGTTCCTTGGCGACCATTGGATAGCTGAATCGGCGGTTGTAATAGGAGACGTCATCTTAGGGAATCAAGTAAGTATTTGGTTCAATGCAGTGTTAAGAGGAGACAATGACCCTATTACTATCGGTGGGTCTTCTAACATACAAGATGGTTCAGTCTTGCATACTGATCTTGGCTGTCCTCTTACCATCGCGGAGGGGGTAACTGTAGGGCACAAGGTAATGTTGCATGGCTGTTTTATCGGCGAAAATAGTTTGATCGGAATAAATTCCATTGTTCTCAATGGAGCAAGGGTCGGTAAAAATTGTCTTATTGGAGCGAATTCTTTGATTCCAGAGGGAAAAGAGATCCCTGACGGGTCGCTAGTGATGGGATCGCCCGCCAAGGTGATTCGGCAGCTAGACGAGCGCTCGATCGCGGCTTTACGACTTAGCTCAGAGAACTACATCGCCAACTATAAACGTTTTCGAGAAGGCGCCAAGATTATTGGGTAATTTGTTGGGGGCTTGCAATTGAGATACTAGCGGCTATAGTTCCCTTGCTACTTTGAAAGCCTAACTCAACTACGAATCAATTCTTTGTAAAATCTAGACTCCTTTATGGGTAGAGAAAAAATGGATCTTAAAAATGAGATAGCCTCAGTCGATCTTGATTCTGATAGAAAGATGCCTTTTCGTAAATACAAGCCTTTTGCGCCAATCTCGCTCAAGGATAGAACTTGGCCAGATAATACCATTACGAAGGCGCCTGCCTGGTGTAGTGTGGATTTGAGAGATGGAAATCAGGCCTTGGTGGAGCCTATGACTCCGCTAGAAAAGCAAAAAATGTGGGACCTACTTCTAGAGATAGGCTTCAAGGAAATAGAGGTTGGATTTCCCGCCGCTTCACAAACTGACTATGACTTCGTCAGAAAAATTGTCGAGCAGAAACTGATTCCCGACGATGTAACCGTCCAAGTTCTGTGCCAAGCACGAGAAGACTTAATAGAAAGATCATGTGAGGCCCTATCAGGAGCAAAGAGTGTTGTCTTCCATTTATATAACTCTACTTCCGCTCTGCAAAGGCGAGTAGTTTTTGGGATGGAGAAATCTCAGGTAATTGATCTGGCAACATCGGCTACTCGAATGGTAAAGACGTATACGGATGGTTTGGTCGAGGAAGGTACTAAGGTAACACTAGAATATTCCCCAGAGAGTTTTTCTGCGACCGAATTAGATTTTTCGATTGAGATTTGCTCGGCTGTGATGGGTGCTTGGTCTCCCTTAAACGAAGATAGAATTATTTTGAATTTACCTGCTACAGTCGAAATGTCGACTCCTAATGTTTATGCGGACCAGATCGAGTACTTCATTAGAAACCTGCCAAACAGAGAAAAGGCCATCATTAGCCTCCACACACATAACGATCGAGGTTCAGGAGTCGCTGCGTCTGAGTTGGGCTTAATGGCGGGTGCGGAGAGAATTGAAGGAACTCTTTTCGGCAATGGAGAAAGGACAGGGAACCTTGATGTCGTGACGATGGCAATGAATATGTTTTCTCAGGGAGTTGATCCACAGTTGTATCTAAAAGACATGAAAA
>MDSZ01018879.1_pt1 | contig 13765 bp, 16 predicted proteins | sample 811201 | NCBI WGS metagenome assembly MDSZ01 (sample SAMN05326647, study PRJNA326480) | marine metagenome | isolation source: seawater | place: Indian Ocean: North | collected 2010
ATTTAGTCCACAATAACTTTTTTGTTATTTGTGTAAATATTAAAACTATCACTCTTTACGAAACCTATGAGGGTAATGTCAAATTTATTCGCCAAATCAATGGCAAGACTAGTTGGCGCACCAACCCCAATCATAATTTCAATATCTGTCATTAAAACCTTTTGAACTAACTCAAAATTTAATCTACCAGAGCAGGTAATAAATTGATTTTTTGGCTCTAATTGTTGGTTACTTAATGCACAACCAACAAGTTTATCTAAAGCATTGTGTCTTCCGACATCTTCTCGAAGTGCTACTAATTCCCCACTACTCGTAAAAAGGCCGCTAGCATGAATTCCACCTGTTTTACTAAACTCTGATTGGCCTTGTCTTAAAACATTAGGTGATTGAATAACAATTTCTTTATTTATTTTTATTTCTGAAGAACTAGTTTTATTTTTTTTTATTATGTCCAAAGCATCAAGTGAAGATTTTCCACATACACCACAAGATGAATTAGTCAAAAAATCTCTCTTTATTTTTGAGATATTTACATTTTCAGCGTTACTCAAAGTCGCTAAAATTTTATTTTGAATATTATACTGCCCAACTTTATCTCCATAACTATCAATAGATTGAATATCATTTATATTTTGTACTATTTGTTCGTTAAATAAAAAACCTTTCACTAGATCCTCATCATTTCCAGGAGTTCTCATAGTTATAGATAAATTTTGATTTATCCATTTATTATTTTTTTCATATTTTAAAGAAATTTCTAAAGGTTCTTCTATTGAAATTAAGTCTTCAATATCTTTAAATTTATTAGACGAAAATTTTAAAATCTTATATTTAGAATTCATAAATTATTTTAAAGGATAATTCTTTCTTAAAATATATTTATTTATAATTATTGCTAAAAGTAAAATAATTATACATCCAAAAATAATTGGATTAATTAAATAATCATATGAAGCACTTCCTATTATTACCATTATAGGATTTCCTCCAGCAGGTGGATGAACTATATTAAATAATATCATTATAAAAACTCCTGCACCTACGGCAATTGCAATATTGATGTAGATTGGAAGTGGAACTAAATGTACAAAAATCACTCCTACCAATGCTGTAGATAAATGACCAAAAAAAACATTTTTAGGTTGAGCAAAAGGACTTTCAGGAAAACCAAATAACAAAACCATCGAAGATCCAAAAGATCCAGCAATAAAAAAACCAAGAGGACTTTTATAAGTTAATACAGTTAAGACTCCTATAGTTATTGTAGAAAAAAAACCTGCTATCAGTGCTTTTTGTAAAAGTGGTTTAGTAATTTTAATCATTTAAATTTTTAATGCTTTCGCAATTGTTCTTAGTGGTAATAATAAACATTCTTTTCTAGAAATATTTTTTTTATCAAAAATTTCTTTAAATTCTTTCCATTGCTTCTCTAAACTAATTTTAACATCACTAAATAATTTTTCTCCTACTACAGTAAATTTCTTAATTTCTTCAACTTTTTTTTCTTTTATTTTTCTTGAAAGTAAACTAACTGATGCCTGGCAATATACACATGATTTACATTGGTAACCTATATCCTTGATAATTTCATTTTTAACTATTAAGCTTATTTCCATCTCATCACCGCATAATGGATTCTTATTTTTTGATTTATGGGTAAAATTCTTTAGAATTTTATTATTTTCAGTATGTGACGCTATTTCTAAAATTTTTAAATCCATTTAATTTCTTTATTTCATTTGTTAATGTTTTATATTTTGTATAATGGATCTTAACAATATTTTATCTGTAGTACTAGCCGGTGGTAAATCTAAGCGATTTGGGGAAGATAAATCGCAGGTAAAATTGGGAGAAAAACTACTTGTAGATTATATTTTATCTCAGGTAATAGAGGAATTTAATGAAGTCTTGATTGTAACTAATAATCCTATCAAACATATACCCTCAAATAAAATATCCAAAATTCATGATTTAAAACAAGATTTAGGACCATTGGGAGGTATATTTAGTGCAATGAAATGGGTTAGAGAAAACAATAAATCTTATAAATGGATTGCATCATTTCCTGTTGATACTCCTTTATTTAAATTTGAGATTTTCAAAAAATTTCTTGAAAAAGTGAATGAAAATGAAAGCCAATTATTTTTTATGAAAACAAATGAAAAAAGACATAATATATTTGGATTATGGTCTATTGAATTAATTGATCAATTAGAAAAAGATTTGGAAACTGGTTCAAGAAAAGTGGAAAAATGGGCTAACAGTATTGGAGTGAAAACTATTAATATGTCATTTAAAAAAGATGATCCTTTTTTTAATATTAATACAAAAGATGATTTAATAAAAATAAAAAAGATTTTCAATGATTAGATATACTCAAGCTAAAGCGGTCTTAAAAAAAGCAAACATAAATATTAAAGATGAAATAATTTCCATAAAGAGTGCCTATAATCGAGTTGTTTCACAAGATATTTTTTCTCCATCTAACCATCCCTCAGAGGATAATGCTGCATTTGATGGATTTGCAATTAATTCAAATGACACAAGAAATATAAAAAAAAAAAATCCAATTTATTTTAAGATAATTGGATCAATTGCTGCAGGGAGCAAGCCCTTTTTAAAAAAAGTTAAAAAATTTGAGACGATTGAAATAATGACAGGTGGGATAATCTCGAAATCTTTTGATACCATCATTCCAATTGAGCAAATAAATTTTTATCCAAATAAAAAGAATCCGAAATCTATTATAATAAAAAAAAAAGTATCTAAGTTTAATCATATTCGCTTTAAAGGATCTGATTATAAAAAAAATCAATTAGTTATTAAAAAGGGCACAATTATAGAACCTAATCACATTTTGGCTCTAAGAACTTTAGGTATCGAAAAAATAAAAGTTAAAAAAAAATTAAATATACTCTTTTTTTCTACAGGTAATGAAATTACTAATTCAAATAATATACCAAATTGGAAAGTAAGAAATTCAAATAGCCAATATATAGAAAATTTGAAAAAGAATTTTTTATTCAATTTCAAAAATGGTGGTATTTTAAAAGACCATCATCAGACTTTATTTAAATCAAAAATTAATGATTTTTTAAAATCTAAAATAGATATCATAATAACTTCAGGAGCAGTTTCAGCTGGCAAATTTGATTTCATCCCAAATGTAATTAAAAAATTTAGAACTTCACATTTTTTTAAAAGTGTAATGATAAGACCTGGTAAACCAATATTATTTGCAAAAATAAAACAAAAAGCAATTTTTGGACTGCCAGGAAATCCAATTTCTTCTGCAGCTTGTTTCAGATTTTTTATTTATCCATATATCGAAACAATTTTAGGATTAGAAAATGAAAAACCTATTAAGGCTTCCTTAAAAAATAATTTTAAGAAAAAGAAAAATTTTACAAGATTTATTAAAAGTAAAATAAGTACAACTGATGATGGTAAATTAGAGGTAGAATTATTACCGGGTCAGGAGTCTTTCAGAATTAAATCTTTTGTTAAAACAAATACATGGGTTGTATTACCCCATGGAAAATCAAAGTTTAAAAAAGGTCAAAAAGTAGATTGTTTTTTCCCTAACCACCCAAATAAAATTTTAGACTAAAACCATCTAATTTTGTTGTAGTTCCAAATATTTAGAATTAATCTTGTATCAATGTTAGAATTAAAAAATCCTAGAGTTGCTATTCCAGTGGTTTTATTTGCAGGGATTCTTTGGTCATTTGGGCCTTTAGTTGTGAGATATATGGACAATCCTAATCAAGTTCCTTGGCAATATATTTTTGGAAGAGGTCTTACTATTTTCATTATTTTAAATCTTTTTTTGTATTTTGAAGAGGGAACAAAATTTTGGAAAAATTATTTAAAAATTGGCAAATCAGGAATATTGGGAGGTTTTGGATTAGGAGTCGCAATGGTATCATTTATTTATTCAATAACAAATACTACGGCAGCAATTACATTGTTATGTTTAGCTGCTATGCCTTTTTTTACAGCCCTTTTAGCATTCGTTTTTCTTAAAGAACAAATTTCATTAAATGTTTGGATTTCAATTTTGATTGCGACTGTAGGAATAGCTATTATGGCTTTTGGAAATACTGGTCAAAATTCACTAATTGGATTAATTTTTGGAATAACATCTTCTATAGGATTTTCTATTTTTTCAGTAACCTTAAGATGGAGAAAAGAGACACCTAAATTTACAACAGTTGCTGTTGCAGGACTATTTTGTTTTATCTTTGCAACAATAATGATTTTAATTAAGGGTCAAGTTTTTTTTTCATCAAGTTATAATAGCTCTTTATTTTCATTACATGGAACTCTGGTTTGTTTAGGGTTAATTTTATATTCTATAGGCTCAAAAGCTATTCCAGCTGCTGAACTTACTTTATTATCTTTAACAGAAGTAATTGGTGGAATTTTCTGGGTATGGCTTCCTTTATTTGGAATAAATGAAATACCAGAGACAAACACTATTATAGGTGGCTTCTTTTTATTTATATCATTATTTTATTATAGTTTGATAATGAGATGGAACAAAAGATATATCGGATTAAATTAATCATTCGGAGATTAAAATGGAGAGACCAGATTTCTTTAAATTGAAAAATGGAAATAAAGTAAAACTTCCATTCTCGGATAAAGAATATCACAACAGAGTATCTAAACTTAGAATATTAATGGACTCAAATAATCTAGATATGATTATTTTAACGTCAATGCACAATATTGCATATTATACTGGCTTTATTTATTGTTCATTTGGAAGACCTTATGGATGTTTAATAACTCAAAAAAAGATTTCAACTATTTCGGCAAACATTGACTCAAGTCAACCTTGGAGAAGATCACATTGTGATAATGTTATTTATACTGATTGGAAAAGAGATAATTTTTTAAAAGCTATAGTATCAATTATAGGAAGAGATACAGTGCCTAAAAGTATAGGAATTGAATATGATCATATTTCTTTGGAGATGAGAGAAAAAATTGGCTCTATATTCACCTTTTCAATTTTTAGAGATATTTCAAAAGATCTAATGAAATTAAGAATGATCAAATCCCATGAAGAAATAGAAATAATTAAACATGGTGCAAGAATTGCAGATCTAGGAGGTGAGGAAATTGTTAAAAATATAAAACAAGGAAATACAGAACTAGAAATTTCAATCGCTGGTAGGGATCGCATGGAGCGTGAAATTGCAATATCATTTCCTGATGCTGAATACATGGATACTTGGGTTTGGTTTCAGTCTGGGATTAATACTGATGGAGCTCATAATCCAAAAACGAACAGAAAACTTTTAAATGGGGATATTTTGTCCCTAAACTCTTTTCCAATGATCTCTGGATATTACACAGCTTTGGAAAGAACTTTATTTTTAGATCACGCTGATGATGCCTCACTCAAAGCTTGGGAGGCTAATGTAAAAGTTCATAAACGAGGTTTAGAATTGATCAAACCAGGTATAAAGTGCTCGGAAATTTGTAATGAATTGAACCAATTATTTGCTGAGCTTGGCTATCTTCAATATCGAACGTTTGGTTATGGACATTCTTTTGGAGTCCTTTCACATTTTTATGGAAGAGAATCTGTATTAGAACTTAGAGAAGATATAGACACTGAACTTAAGGAAAATATGGTAATTTCTATGGAGCCAATGATTATGATACCAGAGGGTGTCCCTGGTGCTGGGGGATATAGAGAGCATGATATATTGATAATCGGAAAAGATAGAGTTGAGAATATAACAAAATTTCCTTTTGGACCAGAACACAATATAATAAAAGCCTAATCCGAATGAATGATTTTAAAAAAATTGTAAATAGTTGGAATGAATGGGATCCGTTAAAACATGTAATAATTGGCAAAGCTGACGGAACATGCATCCCCGCTCCAGAGCCTGCATTAGATGCCAAAGTTCCTGAGGATTCTGATATGAGAGGTCGGTTTGGACCAAGAACAAAAGATAGCATAGAAAAAGCAAATCAACTTTTAGATGATTTTTCAAATTTATTAATTAAACGTGGTATTAAAGTAGACAGACCTGTCCCTTTAGATTTCAATCAAAAAACCTCTACTCCGGATTGGGAGTCTGAGACCATGTTTGGATGTATGCCACCCAGAGACGTTTTGCTCACAATTGGTAACGAAATACTAGAAGCAACAATGAGTTATCGTTGCAGATGGTTTGAATATTTATGTTATAGACCATTATTAAAAAAATATTATGATAAAGATCCTAATATGAGACATGAATCAGCACCAAAACCTAGATTAACTGATGCTGATTATCGAAAAGATTATTTGTCAGATAAAATAGGTATTCAAAAAAGACTTAAATGGACAGAGGAAAAATTTTTTGTAACAACCGAGGAAGAGCCATTATTTGATGCTGCAGATGTTTTAAGATTTGGCAAGGATTTAGTTGTACAACATGGTTTTACTACTAATTTAAAAGGAATAGATTGGCTAAAGAGACATTTTAAAGATCACAGAATTCACCCGGTAAACTTTCCCGGTGACCCCTATCCTATACATATAGATGCGACTTTTACTCCAATTAAGGAAGGTTTAATAATAAATAATCCTCAAAGAAGACTACCAAAAGAACAGCGTAAATTATTTGAAAAAAATGATTGGCAAATAATTGATGCTGCTCAGCCAGCACACAACGAACCACCTCCACTTTGTTATTCATCAGTTTGGTTATCTATGAATGTTCTAGTTTTGGATCAAAAAACAGTATGTGTGGAAAAAAGTGAAAAAAATCAAGCAGAACAATTGGACAAACTTGGAATGGAGGTTGTTCCTGTAGACCTTAGAGACGCTTATGCATTTGGAGGAGGCCTACATTGTTGCACTGCAGATGTTTATCGAGAAGGTAATTTGAAAGATTATTTTCCAAAACAGTAAAAAAACTAATTTGGATTCTTTTTTATTAATTCAATATATTTGATAACTTCGTAAAATTTTTCATCAGGAATATCTTTGTAGCTATTATGAAATTTATTTTTAACGCAAATTGCAACATGAGCATAAGGATTTCGTCCTTTAGGATGATTTGGATGCTCTGGTAACTGACCATCTAAATAATCACCAGCTTCCTGAATAATTTTCCAAATTTTACTCGCATTCTCTTTGTTCATTAATTTTTTAAAATCTAAACTTTTTTAATTAGTATACATTGCCCCATATAATTAAATAAAAAATGATACCTCTTCTTAAATTTTGGATAAATTTTGTATATATATTTTTTAATTCCATCCACACCCCATATTCCAAAGTCATCAAAAATAATTATCCCACTTCTAATTAATCTTTTATCTACATATTCAAAAACCTCTTTTGTACTTGTATAAGTGTTTACATCTATATGGCATAATTTAATTTTATGAACTGGGAACTTTAAACCTTTGGGAAAATAAGATTTATGAACTGAGATTTTTTTTAGTTTTAATTTTGAAATATTTTTTTTTACAAATGAAATATCATTGAAAAAAAAAGTATCTTTTTTATGAAGACCATCATCTTTTTTAAAACCAGAAAAAGTATCAAATAGAAATGTTTTTCCAGTTTTATTGGCTTTATTCATCAAAAAACCTGCACCTCCAAGCAAACAACCAACATCTAATATATTACCAGGGCTCGATCTTAAATTTTTTGAGCATTGCCATAAAGTATAAGCTCTAGGAGGATCCAACAAAGTAAATTCTTTGATAACTTCATAAAAATTGTTAAATTCTTTATCTTTCAACCAGGGCGCATGAACACCTGAAGAAATGATTATTTCATCATCATTCTCTAATTTGTAAAAAAAATTCACTAAGAATCTCAAAAAACTTAAAAGTATTTTTTTTACAGATTTTGTAAATGATATCTTTAGGTTGCCATATGGATGATTAATATTTTTCATTCAAGCGTTATAACATAAAAATAGATGACCCAACTTAAAATTGAGTATAAAATATGAATTATTAGAAAAACCTCAAATTTTTTGCAATCAGCATACTTTTGAAGATATTTTGTAGGTTTATAGCTAAATCTATACTCTTTAAAATCTGATAGATTGAATTTGAGTTATATTTTATTATTGAGTTTCTCTTTGATCATTCTGTTTTAAATATTATTATAATGAATTAATTAAATTTTATTTACTATTTAATTAAGAGAGTTATATTAATTTATGATCACAGCAGACAAGAAAGAACTTTCTGTAGTTTTTCCAATTTATAATGAAGAAGAGACAATAGAGCAAACTCTTCTAGAATGGAAAAATACTCTTGATAACTTAAAAATAAATTACGAGCTAATTTTAGCTGAAGATGGCAGCACAGATAAAACAAAAGAAATATTAAATAAATTATTACTAAAATATAAAGATGTATTTGTGTCTAACATTGATGATAAAAAAAGAGGATATTCCAATGCTATAATTTCCTCCATAAATCTTGCAATTGGAGATTGTATATTATTTTTGGATTCTGATGGCCAAGTTGACTCTGAGGATTTTGTCAAATTTTGGAAAAAAAAACATCTTCTTGAGGATGGGATATTAATAGGAAATCGAGTTGAAAGAAAAGATAATTTACAAAGATTTTTAATGTCAAAAGCTTTTTTAATCTTGCATCGTATTCTTTTTTTTTCAGATATTAAAGATCCAAGCTGTCCATATATACTTTGTAAAAAAAACTTTGCTCAAAAAATCAATCCTTATTTAAAGTTCATGATAGAGGGCTGCTGGTGGGGATTCACAGCAATCTGTATTAAAAAAAAAATGCAAATCAATCAAATTGATATCAATCATAGACTTAGAAAAAAAGGAAAAACTAACGTATTTCTTTTACATAAAATCCCATCAATTGCTTTAAGAAATATTTATGGACTATTGAAATTAAGATTTTTATCATTAAAAGATGTTTAACTTAATGATAGTCTCTTAAAGGAGAATAATTTTTTATTTTATTTATTAAGTTATGATAAAAATAATTAATAATAATTATGCTTATACGTTCACATAAAAAACTAAAGGAAGTTAAGTATTTCAAAGTGAATTCCTTTAAAGATTTTAGAGGCCAAATATGGACTACATGGGATAAAAAATATTTTAGAAATATTAATTTTAACAGAGATAAATTTTCTACATCTAAAAAGAATGTTTTGAGAGGTTTTCATGGTGATAAAAAAACTTGGAAACTAGTTACATGTCTAAGAGGAGAGGTATTGTGTGTGATAGTTGATTACAGAGCAAATTCTAAAAATTATTTAAAATTTGCCTCGTTCAAGTTAAATGATAAAAATAAGATGTCATTATTAGTGCCACCTATGTTCTTGAATTCTTTTCTTTGTTTATCAAAAGAAGCTTTGTATGGCTATAAATTGTCGTTTTCAGGCAGTTATGTTGATGCTGACAAACAAATTTCTTTAAAATGGAATGATAAAAAAATAAACTTCAAATGGCCAATAAAAAAACCAATTTTATCTAAAAGAGATATTTAATAGAATTTTCAATTTAGATTTATATATAATTATTTAATCTTATATACTTTATATTTACCATCTATAATTAAATTTAAGTTTAAGATCCAATCTTTAGGAACAATTATTGTATTAAAATTAAATTTTTTTCTAAGATTATCCCACTCTTCAACACTTTTATTTTCAAAGCTTTTTTTAACTTCAATATCACTTATACCCCCTAAATTTTTATATTTTAACTTATCATAAGACAAACCTAAGAGTTCATTGGTTATTTTTCTAATAGGTGAAGCTAATTTTGGTAAGTAGGGTATATAATCTAATTGATCAAAGCAAAATAAAATTGGAAAATTTGTGTAACTTATAGTTTTATAGCAAAGATTATTACTTGTGAAAATATAACCATCAGGGTTTAAGTTATTTACTTTTGTCCAAAATAATTTTTCTTCAATTTTATTTTCTTTTATTTTTTCAATATTACTGAATCTTGACTTTATTACATCATTATGTTGGATTAGGTGAAGTATAATTATAATAGAAATTAATATTGAAGATAAATTTTTATTATATTTTCTCTTGTTAAAAAAATTTTCCAAAAATTTAAAGATTATTGATATAATAATTGGATACCCAACTATAGAGTGGATTAAAAAAAATCTTGGAGGAATTATTCTGATTGCTACTTCAGGAAAAAATTGTGGAAACAACTTATATGTAAAAAAAATTGTTCCTGAGCAAATTATAGATAATGTTAATGTAATAAAAAAAAATTTGTTATTACTCTCTTTGTTTGGAAGATTAAATTTTAAAAACAAATATATTAAAACTAGTAAAATCAAGGATTTTAAAACATAATCTGTATACATATAGCCCATATTTCCATAATTAGTTCTATGAGCCTCTACATAATTAAAATAATCATCATAATCTTTTTGATTAAACTCAAAAGGAATTTCCGTATAATTTAAAAAACCATTAACATGAAAAAGAATTACAATTAATGAAATAAATATTATTACTCCAATTTTTTTAACATTTTTTTTTGAAATAAAAAAATATGATGATAAAGTTGTAATCCCAATCATCCAAAGTCCAACTACCAAATGAATAGATGACAGTAAAAGGCAAGCTAAAAAAGCAAAAAGTAAATTCCTTAAAGTCAGCAAACCTAGAATAAATGTACATAAAGAAAATGCAAACATGCCAACAGTATGCCAACTAAACATTAAGGTAGGATAGTCAACTTCTCCAAAGTTTTTGGTTAAACTAATTGCAGCAAAAGAAATTAAAAAACTTAAGGTGTTTGAGGAAGTGATAAATTTACATATTAAATAAATTCCAGATAAGTTTAATAAAGTTGGAATAAATGTTAATGATAAATTTAGGAAATTTAAAGAGAATCCTATTTTTATAAAGAAATTTATTATTACAAATAAAAATGATGATAAATTAGATTGCATTAAATAAAACAAATTTGTTTTATCTTTATAAATTTCACTATCATATAGAACTAAAGTATTCACAACTGCCAAATGATCAAAATAATAGGTATAAGAAATAAAAATAGAAGTTAGTATTAATGCAAGAAATATAAAAATATTATTTACTTTTTCTTTAATCATTTATTTTTTAATGTAAACTTAAAATTAAATTATGTCTAAAGTTTTAACAATAGGTATTACTAAAATTAATAATAAAAAAATTAATGAGGTTAAATCAATCAAAGTCTTAGCGAATAAAGGCATAGTAGGAGATAGACACTTTAATGAGTATAATGATCCTTACTGTCAAATATCATTAATAGAGTCTGAAAATATTGATTATTATAATTCAAAATATGGATTAAATATTTCCTATATTGATTTCAGACGAAATATAATCACAAAAGGAATAAAACTTAATGATTTAATTGGTAAAATAATTCTAATTGGTAAAGCAAAAGTTGAGGGAATTGATTTATGTCGACCTTGCAAACATCTTTCAGAAATACTTAAACAACAAAATATCATCAAGGAATTTTTGAGAAGAGGTGGACTTCGATGTCAAATATTGAATTCATCTGAAATTAAGGTTGGGGATCAAATTAAAGTATTAGAATAAATTTTTAATTTTCTTTAGTTTTGTCAACTTTAAACTTTTCAAGTTCAGACGAAAAATTTTTAACTGGATTTTGTTTTTCTTCAAAAGATTTTAACTTTTCTAATTCTCTCTCTCGAAGTCTTTGTTCTCTTAGATTCTCTCTATGTTCTTTAGCTTTTTGTTCTTGATCAAATTTTTCCTCCCACTCTTTGATCTTGATATACTCTAATTTTTTTTGTCTTTCTTCCTCTTCCTTTATCATTTTTAAAGCTCTATCTTTTCTTCTTTTTTCTTTTAACTCGTAATTTTTTTGTTCCTCTTCTCTTACTTTTAAGTCTATATCTTTTCTGCTTTGGTCCTCTTCTTTTATTTTTAACTCTTTTTCTTTGTTTCTCAAATCATTTGTTACTAAAATTAAATTTTCATCTTTTTTTATCAATCTTTCATTTTCAATCTTAAGTTTATCTTCCTTGAGCTTGATGTCTTTTTCCTTAATTCTTAATTCATCTTCTTTTAATTTTAATTTATCGTCTTTTTTTCGAAGTTTTTCTTCTAAAATTTTAAGTTCTTTTTTCTCTTTTAATATTTCATTGTTTTCTTGAAGTTTTTTTAATTTAATTTCTTTTATTTTTTTTAGTTCTTGTTTTTTTTTAAAATTTACATAAGCATTACTCAAAGATTTTGTGGTTATAGTTGCTATTGTTGCTAACCCAATATTTTTTTTTTTATTATTTTTTTTTGGTTTGGTTTTATTTTGTTTTTTCTTAGTCATTTTTAAAATTGTATTTGAGCAAAGAATTTAATTTGATTCAACAATAACTATAAAAAAAATTTAATTTTAGAAAAATTTGAAGTTTCAACCTGAGGGTGATTATTTGTCAAAATTTATGATATTTATAATAATTTTTTTGCATTAGACCGACCAAAACATTAATACATTTTAGTGAGAAGAATTAAGAAATTAATAATCGCTTGTGATGGTGAGTCGGCCAGTGGAAAAAGTACTGCTGCAAAGCTTGTTTCTAAAAAATACAAGCTTGTCTTAGTTAATTCGGGATTGATTTATAGATATTGTAGTAAATTGATAATTAATGAAAATCCAAAAAATATCATAATATTTTTAAGTAATAAACTGAAAAATATTTCATATAATAAAATTTCTAAACTAAGTTTGCATTCACATGAAATAAGTGAGCATGTTGGTATTTTAGCAAAAAATAAAAAAGTAAGAAAAATAGTTAATAATTTTCAAAAAAAAATAATTAAAAATAACAATAAAATATGCGTAGAGGGAAGAGATATTGCCAGTAAGATACTATTAAAAAAACCGAAATATGATGTAGCATTTTATTTTAAATGTAGTTTAAATGTAGCAAGTTATCGACGATGGCTTGATTTGAATAAAAAAATTCCTCTAAAAAAAGTTAAAAAATCCTTAAAAGAAAGAACCAGAATGGATAAAAAAAGAAAATATAGTCCATTAAAGAAAGTTAAAGATGCTATACTGATTAGAACAGATAAGCTCTCAAAAAAACAGGTTTTATTTAAGATGTCTAAATATATAGAAAAAGTAATTTAAAGACATTATTTATCTTCTTTAATAGGTTCTTCTATAGGCTCAGTAGTAGGGTTAAGTTCAATTCCAGCTGGAGTAATAGTTTGAGGCATCGCAACAAATTGTGAGTCTGGATTATCTACAGTTTCTCTAACTCTCATTCTATAGATTCCAAAAGTACCTATTAAAGAATGAAAAAAAAATAAAAAGATAAAGAATCCGTTTGACCCAACAATATCCATAAATATTGAACATAAAAATGGACCACTAATAGCACCTAAACCAAAAGTAAATTGAAGTCCAGCCCCTGCAGCCACAAATTTGTCTTTTGATATATAATCATTTGTGTGCGCAAGAATTAACGAAAACATTGGTAAACTGCAAAAAGAAAATAATATAAAAAAAATGTAAAACCATGTCTTACTTGTTGCTAATCCATCAGGTAAATACATTTGTCCTGAAACAAATATTGTGATTAGGGCAAATATTGCAGCTCCAAAAGTAGATCCAATAATTACTTTTCTTCTATCATAAACATCAGAAATTTTTCCAATTGGAAATTGGGCAATCGCACCAGAAATTGCAAGTAAAAAAGTTACAATTGATATTTCTAAAATAGTGAAATTCATTGATGTTGCATAAACTGC
>MDSZ01095769.1_pt1 | contig 13763 bp, 6 predicted proteins | sample 811201 | NCBI WGS metagenome assembly MDSZ01 (sample SAMN05326647, study PRJNA326480) | marine metagenome | isolation source: seawater | place: Indian Ocean: North | collected 2010
CATACACAGATTTAGATGGTAACCAGCAAACATACTTATCTGGCTCATTTAACGGCGTTACAGAGTATAGTGGAGATGCTAGCGAAATTACTGTGCCTATCAACCATCTTGTTAGTGGTTTTAATATCAATGCGTTACTAGATCCAAATACTACTTTAGAATTAAATAAGTGGTATATGGTTGACATAAAAATAAACCAAAACGAAGGTGGTCCTAATCCATTTATTAAATTTGTAGGCGGATCAGCAGGTATGACTACCTATAACTTTTTTAATGATTCTGCTGTGAATGTACAAATCGGAAGCTATATTAATGGTAGTACTTTAAGAACTGTTATACAAGAAGGAATAGATGGCGCTCCAGTTTACAGAGCTTTATTTAGGCTTCATTCAAATGCTTCAAATGCTGAAGATACTGTAAGTCAGATTAGTAAGTTAATGATAGGATTTTACGATCAAGACACTTTTGAGCTTAACGAAAGTGTTATTGAAGAAGTTAGATTAATAGATGTAAGCGTTGAAGCCACAGGTGGTTCTGCAGACAACTGGAATATAGATCCAAGTTTATATCAAATACAAAGGGCTGCTATTCCTGAGACAAACTATATACCTCAATCACACCCTAGTGTTTATTATCAAGACGGCCAAATAAACTTTGGTGATAATTTTGGTCCAACCAGCTATGGCACGGGAAATATTAGAAGTTTTACACAACAACTACCAGATTTACCGGAAGTAAACGACCATTATGAACTATTTGTAGTGTATGGTAATGACGCTATATCTGGCCAGAATAGCTTCCAGTTTGGGCACGAAATTACAATAAATGTTGGTGATTTTGAATATACTGACGCTCCTATTCCAGATATTTTATATACCCACGGTCCTATAAATTTTGATGGTGGGCCTGCAGAAATTAAATTTACAGCAGACAATAGTTTCAGGGGTAGTGTAAAAAGTGTATCTTTAAAAGATATGACTAATTACTTCAGCGCTGGAAGTGCAGGAGCTTGGATAATAGAAGGTAATACAACAGCTTTAAATGTAGATGGAGAAGAAGTAACTGTTGAAAACTTTATAGATTGGAGCGATGACATACAAGATGATGGTCAAATATTTTTTAATGGAGCTACTTCTGGTAGCAGAATATATCAAGAAGTAGAATTACCAGTAGGTCAAACTTTCCAACTTACTTTCGATGCCGATGTTCAAAGTATACCTACTGCTGGATCTTTAAAAGTTTCTTACAGAAACGCGTCAGGAATACAAGTGGATCAAAAATTAATAATTCAATCAACAGACGGCGATAACTTATTGTTTGAGTTTATAGTAGACGAAGGCGTAGGACAACCAGAAGATTTACCAAATTGCATTATATTTGAAGCTATAGGAGAAGTTCCGCTTTATGGTACTATAGATAATATTAAACTTACACGAATTATAACTGATGAAGAGTTTGGTGTTGCTACAACTACGGTTAGTTACAAAGAAAGTGTAAAAGGTTGGGTTAGCTTTAAGTCATTTATACCAGAGAACGGCTTAAGTCTATCAAGTCAGTACTTTACTTTCCAGCATGGACAACTTTGGCAGCATGATACTAATGAAGTTAGAAACAACTTCTACGGAATAGATTATGATTCTAGCATAACGACTATTATGAACCAGTCACCTTCTATAGTTAAAAGTTTTGATACGGTTAATTACGAAGGTTCTGAAGACTGGATGTTATCTCAAATTCACACTGACTTGGACCAGGGTGTAGTTAACGAGTTTGTTAAAAAAGAAAACAAGTGGTTTAACTATATAAAAGGATCACCTGGTAATTTTGATACGTCAAGATTAAACGTTCAAGGTTTAGGTTTTATATCACATACTACAGAAGATTAATATGCAGTTACGAAATTTAAATATACCTATATCAAATTTACCTGCATCAGGGCAGAGTAGAACTGTAAATATTGAAGGAGATTCTGGAGCATCTTTTGTATTACAAGTAGTAGATAGCGCTGGTAAGTTTTATGATTTTGTAAACAACACGTTTGTTGACGGTCATATTCCAAGATGTAATTTGAAAGGAGTCATTAGTGGGAGTATATTTCAAAAAAGAATTACGTTTCCCTCAGTTGTAAGTAGCACTACATATAACGTTATACTAATCGCTGATCCATCAACAGATACAGTTATATCTAAAGATAGAAAAGCCATAAATAAAAGTCTCACTCAAGTCGTTGATGTGGTTATAACGCTAGAGTATAACACTGCTAATACTAGTAATTATACTACATCACCTCCTTCAGCAAACGTAGCAACAACTATTTCTCCTACTAAAGCTAGCAATACTACTGTTAAAACTACAGCTACTTTAGTAAACGCTACAACCCAAGCTGGAAGTAATGGCTTAAAATTAGACAGATTACCAAGCTTTGCGACTGATTTTGTTTTTATAAAGACTACAACGCTAGACGGAACTACTAGTTCAAGCGCTACACTTCTTGTAGACTCTACAACTGATATAGTACCAGGCATGGTTTTAGTAAGTGGCCCTAATTTATCTGGTACACCGTTCATTACGAAAGTAGAACCTAACGTTTTAATTAGCGGTGTTGAAAAGAAAAGAATAACTCTTAGTACTGCACAAACTTTAAATAGCGATGGCGCTACGTTAACATTCCATGCTATAGGCTCTAAAATCATATATAACGCTATAGGACTTGGTATTAATGCAATTTCAGTAACAGCAACAGAAAAAAAAGCTAATGCAAAAACAGGTCTTGTAACGCACAAAGTTACGGCTGGCGGAGCTACCACTGGTAGCGACGCGACATTGCATCTAGACGGAACTTACGGCATTGGAAAAACAGCAAACATATCACTCGCTGGTATAGCTAGTGGAGTAACAGTTTCATCTGTTTCTGCAAACGCCGGCGGCGCTGAAAGCGCTGGAACTATTGAAATGTCTTCAGCTCAAGATTTAAGCAACGAAGATAACGCGGGTGTAGGGCTTCAAGCTACGTTTGATACATTTCAACAAGAAATAGAATTAACGGTAGGTTTTGAGATAACAAATGCTGGTAATGCTAATAGAACTATAAGTCTACTTTTAGATAACTTTATAACACCAGGAGCAGCATCATGATAATACATTTAAACGCACCAGTCACAAACGCGTCTTTGCAGGTTGGAGACATAGCGTACTACGTTGTAGGTGATGGATCACCTGTACAGCTAAACGCAATAACAGAAATTAACGCTAGCTCTGTACGTATTAGCGGTAATCCTTTTATTCCAGATAACGCTTTTTTGCTTTTTTCTAAAAACAGCCAGTGCAATACTGGAGGTTTGAAAGGTTATTTTGCCGAATTAAAAATGGAAAACTCTAGCTCAGATTACGCAGAGCTGTTTGCTGTTAGCACGGGTGTAGCTGAAAGTAGTAAATAATCATTAGAAAATGTAACTATATATTAGTATATTAGAATTAAATTTACTATAATATGGACTTTAGGTTTTTTGATAAAGAAAAAGACTACGAAACACTGTGTGATTGGTGGCGTGACTGGAATGTACCAGTTCATCCTCCTCAAGCGTTATCTAGCAATGGTATTATAGTTAGTAGAGATGGAGTTGATATTTGTAGTGGGTTTTTATATAGTACTGATAGTTACTTCTGTTGGATAGAGTTTGTAACAATGAACAAGAAAGCTACAAAAGCACAAAGAGAAGGAGCCTTAGAGCTTTTAGGTACTTTGCTAATAAACAAAGCGAAGTTCTTAGGTTTTTCAGCTGTTTGGGCTCTAGGAATTGACTCTCAGGATATTAGCTCTCCTAAGCTTGCTAAATGGCGGAGAGAAAATATGAACTCTAAGATCAACCACAATGTATCACAGTATTACAAAAGAATTAATTAAAATAGATAAACTATGCCACAAGTTTTAGCAATGAAGGGAGCCGCTGCATTAATAGGCGGCGCTGCGGCTTTAGGAGGCTCTGCTATAAGTGCTCGTGCTGGGCGAAAGTCACAGCAAGAAGCTGCGGCTTTATCAGAGCAGCAGGCTGCAACGCAACTAGATTTTAAAAGAGAGCAGATGGCTTTTTTAGAAGAACAAAAGCAACGATATAGAGATTTTGAGTTTACAAATCCGTATGCAAACATGCAAAACCCGTACCAGGGTATGGAAAACGTATACGAAGATCTTACAGTAAACCAGCAAGCTGCTAGATTTCAAATGGAGCAAGGGGCTCAACAACGAGCTAATATACTGCAAACTATGCAAGGAGCTGCAGGCACTACCGGTATAGCTAGCTTAGCCCAAGCGCTAGCTGGACAAGGAATCATGCAAGCTAGACAGGTATCTACTGACATAGCTCGCCAAGAGCAAGCTAACCAATTAGCAGCGGCTAAGGGCGCGCAGGCAGTAGATCTAGCGGAAAGAAAAGGCGCGCAAGCAGTAGATCTGGCGCAAAGACAAGGCGCTCAAATGTTACAAGAAGCAGAAATGCAGCGACAAGCTACTTTGCTTGGCATGCAGTTTCAGGGCGCTGCTGGTGCAAATACTGCTTTACAACAAGCTCAGCAAAATCAAATGGCTATGCAGCAAGCTGGAATACAAATGCAGATGCAAAACGCACAAGCTTTTACCAATATGGGCGCCGCCGCGATGGGAAGCTTAGGGTCAATCTTTGAATAGTAAAAAACATGGCAAAATCAGGAATGAATATAGGAGCAGATTCCACGTTAGTAGCATCGGCAGGTAGTCTAGCTAGGTCTATGGGCCCAGCAGACATGACCAAGTCGTTAGACAACATGCTAGAGGAGCGTGGTAAGCTGCTGGATACTATAGAAGCGAATTTTAAAAAGGCGGTTTTAGCAGCTGATATAGCTGGTAGCGAGCTACGAGACACACTAGATACTTTTGGAGTTAAACTCAATAACGGAGAATTAAGCCAACCTGAGCGCGAAGAGATGCAAGCCAAAATGGAAGACTATAGAGCTCGCATGAAAGCTATACCATTTGGCAGAAAAGGAAAGAAGCAGAGAGAAGATTTAATGTATGAAATAAATAGAGAAATAAAAACAGCTGCTAACAGAGATGCTGCTGTAACAGACGTGTTATCTACTCTAGAAAATAACCTTTACGATCCAAACCAATTAGGCGCTAACTATACTAACTTTTTAAACCAAATAGCTAAAAACGCTGCTGAAGAAGAAACAGATCCTGGTTTTAGTAAAACTAAAAACGAAAAAGGAGAGACAGTATATTCTTACAAGTTTACTAACGAAGCTGGCGAAGAAGAAACAATAGAGGGTACTATATTCGACATACAAAAAAAGATAAACGGTACTAAAAAAGATTACGAGTTTATTAAAAATCAAAACGAAAGTATTTTTGGCTGGCAAAAGTGGGCTACAGATCATCCTAACGCTAAGTTTGACGACGTATACAACAGAATATCTTCTGATATGGAAACATCGTTTAATGCGGCACCAGATAAGTTTAAAAGCGTAATCAATCACCCAATGGGCTGGAGTGATAAAAGTTATGTTGAAACACTTCAAGACACTAGTAGCCCTGAGTTTAAACAAGTACTATCGGTTTTAAACGATCTAGACGCTAGTGAGTTTGACTACGATGGTGATGGTGATATTGATGATGCAGACTTTGTTAATGAAGAAAACGTTAACGCCATGATTAAAGCGCTGACTGATCCTGACGCTAGCCAACGTAGGGTCGCGCATAAAGCAGCTGCTAAATTTTACGCTGACACAGAGGCACGCAAAGCGTTCGACTTTGGTGTAAATGATCGAAGAAACACTGGTGAAGGCGGAGACGAAGGTAGCGATGAAAGCGACGGTAAGTTTACTGACTCTAACCACATGGTAAATAATCAGCAAGTTAAGTTTACTGCTAAGTTTAAAGAAACAACACGTAATGCTATTAATAACAGAGAAGAAGTAGTTGGTAATTACGGTATTTATACATGGACAGAAGGTACTGAAGATGAGCTAGGTTTCTACACTGGTCCTGATGGAGAAAAGCTAACACCTTTCCAGGTAGCTAATAGAGAATACTCTACTGGTGGCGACGGTTCGTCTCACTCAGATTTTAAAGAAACATTAGGTGAAGGATCGGTAGATGAAACCCCAACTGGTTTCCCACCTCCTTCGTCTATATTAAACGACAGTGATGATGACTCAGCAAGTGCACTAAACGATTGGTTTAGTGGATTAGAGGTAATGTACGAGGGTGAGAGAGTAAACTTCTCCGACAGGTTTGACTTTAGGCCTAGAGGTGGTATTTCAGCATGGGGAGGTAGAGATATAGTGTTATTCGACAAAGTTAGACAAGACGTAGTTGTAGACGAAAACTGGACGAGCTATAAAAACAAGGGAGATTATAGATTTAGAACAGGTCCTAATCACAGTGGCATGTCAGGTCAAGACCTTCTAGACGAAATGATGGCTGCTCCTTTATTAGAAAAGTTTGTTAAAGCTAAACTACAGATGCAAACTGACGAACTAGAAGATCCAAATAATCCAAACTAATAAATAAAATTATATGTACGAATTAAACGGAGAACAAGTAGATATTGCTAGACTACAAGAGCTCGCCGACCAATACAATATGGATGTTCAAACATACATCCAAAAAATGGCTGCTAAAGGACGTCTTGTAGTAAAGCAACAAGGTGCTGCTGCGACCGATGCGGGAGTAGCACCAGAAGATATGGACTTAGCGTCGGAAGATACTTCTTCGGACTCACCAAAGATTAGTTGGTTTGATCAAACTTGGTTAGGTCGAGGTATAGCTGCGGCTAGTGCTACGGGTGAGGCGATGGATCTATACAAGGAAGGTTCAAATGTTACTATGGAATCTGTTCAGGAATTTATCGAGGCCAAAAAAGAAGAAGCGGCTAGATATACTGAGTCTGAAGCGATGAAAGAGTTTTCTAGGCAATACGAAAAAGAAGGTAAAACTTGGACTGCTTTTTTTAGAGGTATGAAAAGAAATCCTATGCTTATGGCTGAACTATTCGTGCAGTCTTTAGGCACTCAAATAGGTACGGCTATGGACTCGGATGACGCTATAGCGGCTGCTGCTGCTGGTGCTGGAGCTGGTGCTGCTACAGGTGCCGCGGTTGGCGCGTCTGGAGCTGCTTTTACCGCTGGTATCAGTGTTGCAGGTGGTGCTATTGGTGGTACTATAGCAGGCGCGATGGGTGGTTTAGCTACGTCAATGGAAACTTCTTTGACTTTTGGAGAGCTTATTGAAGCAGAATTACAAAAAGAAGGTAAAGAATTTACAGACGAAAATGTTTTTGCATTATTAAGAAGCGCAAAAGGAAAGCAGATTAGAAACAAAGCTCTTGGAAGAGGCCTTACAATAGGTGCTATTGAAGGGTTAAGTGGTGGAGTTGCAGGTAAAGCAGTTACTGGTACAGCTAAAGGAGTTATGAAAGCTGTAAAAGCAGGAACTAAAGTAGGTGGTAGAACAGCTGCTACAGCCACAAAACGAGGCGCGAGGTTAGGAAAAGCTGCTGGCGCTATTACCGGATTAGGTGTTGAAGGTGTTGGCGGTGGTTTAGGTGAAATCGCTGGTAGAGCTGTTGCCGGCCAAGAAATGGATCCAGCTGAAATAGGTTTTGAAGCTTTAACTGGTGGAGCTGTAGGACCTATTACGGTAGCAAAAGCGCTTGCTAGCACTAAAACACCTACGTACAAAATTAATGGTGAGCAAGTAGATTACGCTACCATGAAAGATTTTGTTGAAACAGCTGACGATATAGATGTAGCTAAAGCCGCTATAAAAATTGAAAATGATTTTACAGGAGTAGGTAAATTAGCTACAGAAAAACAAAATAAAGCTATCATTGACTCTCAGATAGACGAAAAAATAACTGACAAAGAAGATAGAGACGCGCTTGTTGAGCTAGATAAAAAGCGCAGAAAAGCAAAGGCTGATGTCGAAAAAACTGGTACAGAAGCCGTGCCAGGTGCTAAAGAAGAGCTTGAAAAAGTTGAGAAAGAGATTAGCGATATTATAGGTAAGTACGAAGGAGCTGTAGGCATTGGTGAATCAACGACAGCTAAAGAAGTCAGAAAAGCTAGATTAGACGCAAGTCTAGCTGAGACTATTGCGTTTGCTGAAGCCGCAGGTAAGCAAATAGGTAAAGACGTAAAAGTTGTTGATAACGATAGTGACGCTCAGTCGGCATTTGATGCAATGCGTGAAGAGCATAATAAAATGGCTGAAGAGCATAATGCTAAAGCTGAAAACAAAGATAATCAAATCGGTCTAATAGAAGAGGAAGATGTATCAGGCGCTGATGGTTTTATAGTTGGTGATACTATTTTTATTAATAAAGATGTAGCTGGTAAAGCAGGCGCTATATCTGTAGGATCACACGAAATACTTCATGGTATATTAGCTAAGCATATGAAAGGTCTAGACAATGCTGGTAAAGTAAAGCTGGGCAAAAGCTTCATGGGCGTTTTGACAAGATCTCAAGAGAGGGCGGTTAGAAAAAGATTAAAGGATAACTATAACCTTGAAGGTGATGCTGTATTTGCTTCTGAAGAAGTATTTACAGCTTTTTCTGACGCTATAGAAAAAGGTGAAATTACTTTTAACGAAGGTATATTTGGTAAGTTAGCTAATACAATACAAGAAATATTACGAAAGTTTGGTATTCAAAAAGAGTTTGCTAACGGTAGAGCCGTTTATAACTTTATGAAAGAATACAGTAAAAACGTAAAGGAGGGTAAGTTAGGTAAAAGAGCTATAGCAGCGGCTGACGGAGGAGCTACAGTCACGCAACTTCAAATGTCTAGATCTAGAGCTGTTAAAGCCGTAAATGATATTGAAACAGCTACTCGTAACCGTATTGTAGAGTCAGGACAAGAATACACTAAGCAAGCTTTCCAGGAAAGCGACGCATTTGAGCAAACGCTTAATTCTATAATAAATGATGGCGGTCCTATTAATAGCTACATTAAATCAGTTGTAGCAAGTCCTCAAGAACGAAATAAAGTTATTAGAGAGCTAAGCGAACGTTTAATAAATTACGATCCACAAGCTCAAAGAAAAGGTGAGGCAGCTGGACCAGTAACTATTGGCGAGTTCTTAATGGCTAATAAAAACTTTGCTAGATTAGTTGCAAAGAAAGAGCTAGCCGTAGAAAGTCAAGAAAGATCTAGAACTAAAAGCTTAGACGCTCAAGATGATCTTGGCAGAACAATATCTGAAACTGTAGCTGATACAACAGAGACTAAACCAGTAGAAACTAAAAAGCAACAAAAGCAAAGAATACTTACTAGCTTAGCTAAAGTAAATTTAGATAATAAAAAGATTGTTAATCTTAAAGCTCAGTTAAAAATAGCTGAACTTATTGAGCAGAACCCAGCTAACTTAGAACAGCAAATAACAAAGCTTATAGAAAAAGATATTACTAAAGCTGTGAAAAAAGAGATGGGTAAGATATCTTTTAAAAACGGTGAGGTAATTGTTAGTGATGAATATAAAGCATTTTTAGCTTTAGGTTACGAAGACATAATCAAAGGCCTTGATGTTACCACTATAAAAAATAATTACAAAACTTTATTTGAGCTAACTAAAATAGGCGAGGAAGATAAAGTAACTAGAAAAGCTGATAAGCCAGATCTTAAAAAAGATAGCTACTTTAGAAAAGCTATATTTAAAATAGAGACAAATAAAGCTAAGTTTACTAAGTACTTTACTGAAGGTGGTTACACTACTCTGTTAGCTCGACAAAAAGGATTAGCTAAAATAATATCAGAAGCTATAGTTAAAGACGCTATAAACACAGAGATCATAGAAACATCGACTAACGTAGATGCAGTAGTTGAAGCTAAATTACGTGAGTTTGCTAACAGTCTTGATAGGCAAAAGCTAGAAACTCAAGGTAACTATAATGATCAAGTTAAGTTTTCAAAAACTCAAGTAAAAGCGGCTTTGGATTTAAAAAACTTAATTGAGTCTGGTGAAACTGTGTTTGACAACAATGGTAAGCTTCTACCTAAGTATAAAAAGAAATACAGCAAAAAAGTTGGTGACTTTGTATATAATGAGTTATATACAGCTGGTTTATTACAAGACGTAAAAGACTCATCTTTTATTGGTAAAGCGTTTAGAAAGTTAGTCAAAGCAGGTAAAAGAGGCATACAGTATGAAGCTTTTTTAATTGATCAGCTTATAGCTTTAGAAAATAAATACGGTAAAAACGCGCTTGAAGTTACTATGAAGAAGCCTAGCGAGAAAGGCGGCCTTCCTGACGTGCAAGTGAAAATACACGGTCAGTTGTTTAACATTGAAGCTAAGATGACAAACGCTCAATATAGCAGCGTCACGTTCGCTACTGTTGATGGTAAATTTGTAATCAAAAAAGATTATACCTTCAATGATGCTTTGATAGAAACACTTGCTGAACCCGCGCAAGATAAAATAAACAAATTTAAAGCTCATTTAAAAAAGAAGTACGATGTTGATTGGAACTTAGGTATGCCTTTGCTTAATGAACATTACGCTGATTTTAAAGAAATTATAGGTACTACGCTAGCGTCTATGGAAATAGACCTAGATGTAGTAAGTGAAATATACAATAAAAAAGCTAATTATCCAGTTAGCACAATACAGTTAATGGGTAAAGGTTTGTTCCACATGGGTGATGGACCTAATCCTTTGAACTTACCTAAATTAAAAGGTAAAGCTAATATTAACTTGAGAGTGATTCCTAACTCTCAATATAAAACTGTTGATAAAGTTAGAAGCAAAACTGGTAAAAAATTACTTACATTTAGAGCTATACCGTTAATACCTAAGGCTACACTAGAAACATTGACTTCTGACAAGAGCATAGGTAACGTTGCTACTATTGATGCTTTAATGCAAAGCCCTGAAGCTCAGGCTATGGCTGTGCAGCAAAAAGCTAAGGGCGAGCAAAACATACAGAAGGCAATAGGTGTTGCTAGATCTATGTCTTCAATGAGTGAAAGTAAAGGTATATCAGTTCTTGACTTTGATGACACATTAGCTACTACAAAATCACAAGTTATAGTAACTGCACCTAACGGAGATCAGTTTAAGTTAAACGCTGAAGAGTTTGCTGCTCAAGGCTCTACGCTACTTGAAGAAGGTCATAAGTTTGATTTTTCTGAGTTCAACAAAGTAGTAGAAGGTAAGACAGCGCCGCTGTTTAACAAGGCCTTAAAGCTGGCTAAAAAGTTCGGTACAGATAACATGTATATACTTACAGCTAGAGCACCTGAAGCTCAACTCGCTATTAAGCAGTTTTTAGATGCTAATGGTTTAAATATACCTACAGAAAACATTGTTGGTTTAGGCAAGTCTGAAGCTAGTGCTAAAGCAGATTGGATAGCTGGTAAAATAGGTGAAGGCTTTAATGATTTTTATTTTGCAGACGATGCGATACAAAATGTCAAAGCTGTACAGAATATGTTAAACCAGTTTGATGTTAAGTCTAAAGTACAGCAAGCTAAGCTGCAGTTTAGTAGAACTATGAACCAACAGTTCAACGATATTATTGAAGATATAACTGGTGTAGATACTAACGAAAAAATATCTGCCGCAAGAGCTAGAAAAAGAGGTAGATCAAAAGGTAGATTTAGATTTTTTATACCACCTTCACACGAAGATTTTTCTGGATTGCTTTACAACTTTATGGGTAAAGGTAGAGTAGGTGATCAGCATAGAGCTTTTTTTGATAAATCTTTGATAAAGCCTTTGAGCAGGGGTTTTAGAGAACTTGACGTTGCTAAACAAAGTATAGCTAATGATTTTAAAGAATTAAACAAAAGGTTTAAAGATGTAAGCAAAAAGTTAAAAAAGAAAATGCCTGGTAGCGACTTTACTTTTGAAGACGCTATTAGAGTATATTTGTTTGATAAAAACGGACATAATGTTCCAGGTTTAACTGAGACTGAAGTAACTGAACTTTCTAATAAAATTAAATCTGATCCTAAATTACAGACATATGCTGATACCATAGAAGCTATTTCAAAGCAAGAAGGCTTTGTAAAGCCAACAGACTCATGGACAGCTGGTGATTTAAGAACAGATCTTGATGATGCTACAGGTCGTGTAGGAAGAGCTAAGTATTTAGCAGAGTTTGTAGAGAACGCAGATATAATATTTTCTGAAGAAAACCTAAATAAGATTGAAGCTGAATATGGTAAAGGTGTTAGAGAGGCTTTAGAAGATTCTTTATATAGAATAAAGTCTGGTAGAAATAGACCAAGTGGTAGTAACGCTTTAGTAAATAAGTTCGTTAACTTTATTAATGGTGCTGTTGCAAACGTAATGTTCTTTAATATTAGATCAGCCGTGCTTCAACAGATGTCTATAGTAAACTACTTAAATTTTGCAGATAATAATGTATTTGCAGCAGCTAAGGCTTTTGCTAATCAAAAACAATTTTGGGCTGACTTTGCATATATATTCAACTCTCCTGAGATGAAGCAGAGACGAGGTGGTATACAAACTGACGTTAACGGAGCTGAGCTCGCTGCTAGTGTTAGAAACTCTAAAAACCCTATTAAAAAAGCTATATCAGAATTGTTAAGAATAGGTTTTACACCTACACAAATTGCTGACAGTATAGCCATTGCTACTGGTGGGGCTCCTTTCTATAGAAATAGAGTTAAAACGTACATGAAACAAGGTATGAGCAAAGCTCAAGCCGAAACAAGAGCGTGGGAAGATTTTCAAGAAATATCTCAAGCTACTCAACAGTCTGCTAGACCTGACATGGTGTCACAGCAGCAAGCATCACCGCTTGGTAAGTTTATACTAGCTTTCCAAAACGTTACATCACAGTTTAATAGATTAGGTAAAAAAGCGTTTTTAGATATTAAGAATAGAAGAATATCACCGCCTAACACAACGCAGCTGCAGAGTGATATTTCAAATGCGTCTAGAATAGTTTATTATTTAGCCGTTCAAAACGTAGTGTTCTACGGGCTACAACAAGCTTTATTTGCTATGATGTTTGATGAAGATGAAGATGATGAGCGTATGCTTAAAAAGCAGGGTCGTATGATTAACGGCAGTATAGACTCAGTACTTCGTGGGGCAGGTGTATATGGGGCTGTAGTTGCTACTGTTAAAAATATGGGTATAAAATATATGGAGCAAAGAGAAGCTGGATACAATAAAGATGAGAGCGCTGTGTTGCTAGAGTTGTTAAACGTTTCTCCGCCGCTTGGTATTAAAGCTCGTCAAGTTGTTAATGCAGAAAAAACATTGAACTACGAGAAAGATGCTATAGAAGAAATGGAAACATTTGATATAGATAATCCTATGTGGTCAGCTGTTGCTAACTATATTTCAGCTACAACAAATATACCTACTGCCCAAATATATAGAAACGTTCAAAACGCAAGAGGCGCTTTAGATGAAAGGTATGCAACATGGCAGCGTATATTAATGGCTATGGGTTGGAGCAAGTATAATATTGGCGCTGACGATGTAACAGAAGATGATTCTAAGAAAAATAAGAAAAAGAAAAACTTAGGAACGCCAACGAATTCAGGTAACACTAGAGGCGGTAGCCGAGGTGGTAAAAGATAAATATAAATGAAAAAAATATTTTTATTAATACTAGCGCTTAGTTATTTTACGGCGCAAGCTCAAGAACTAAAAAAAGCTTTTAAGTTCTCTACGTTTTACGCGGCTGTTAACGGAGGTAACTCTGTATCAGATCAGACTATATACTCTGTTACTGACGGGTTAA
>MDSZ01226495.1_pt1 | contig 13761 bp, 12 predicted proteins | sample 811201 | NCBI WGS metagenome assembly MDSZ01 (sample SAMN05326647, study PRJNA326480) | marine metagenome | isolation source: seawater | place: Indian Ocean: North | collected 2010
AGCTTTCAATTTTTTGTGGCTCGATAGTCGGCGCTTGTTTAGGTTTTTTGTGGTATAACGCTCCTCCAGCTAAAATTTTTATGGGAGATACAGGCTCTCTTTCCTTAGGGGGGTCATTAGCAGCAGTGGCCATTATAGTTAAACACGAGATTGTATTAGCTATTATTGGAGGTCTTTTTGTTTTAGAGACAGTATCAGTTATTATTCAAGTTATATCTTTCAAATTAACTGGGAAAAGAATTTTCAAAATGGCTCCAATCCACCATCACTTTGAAAAAAAAGGTTGGGCCGAACCCACAATTGTTATCCGATTTTGGATTATAGCAATTATTCTGGCTCTTATAGGATTAGCTACTTTAAAATTAAGGTAATAGATGGTCTCTATAAACAATTTAAAAAAGCTATCTTTCTTAGTGTATGGACTTGGCTCTTCTGGAAAATCAGTAGTAAATTTTTTTCAAAGAAATAATATTAAAAATTACCAAGTTTGGGATGATAAAAATTTAAACTTATACCAAAATAAAAGACCAAATAATTTGGAAGGAGCTTTAAATAAAGTTGATCACATAGTATTAAGTCCAGGTATTAGTCTAAATAAATCAAAAAATAGAAAAGTTTTAAAAAAGTATAAAAAAAAAATTATTACAGATCTGGATATTGTTTTTTTAACCAAAAATTTTTCTAAGTCCGTAGTTATAACAGGAACTAATGGAAAATCAACGACATGTAAAATTTTAGCACATGTCTTAAAAAAGAGATACAAAGTTTTGTTGGGAGGAAACATAGGAATACCGATCTTAAATTTAAAAATAAAAAAAAAAATCTTTTAATAATTGAGGCCTCTTCATTCCAACTTGCTCATTCAAAATTCATACAACCAGACTATGCCCTATTATTGAATATCACAAATGATCACTTGGATTGGCATGGCAATTTAAAAAATTACATTTATTCTAAATTTAAAATTTTTGAAAACCAAAAACAAAATCAATATTCACTTTTAAATAAAAAGTTTAAAAAATTATTTAAAAAAAAAAGATTAAAGAGCAAACTTATACTTCCGCAATTAAGTAAATACTTGAAGTTAAAACATTTGGTAAAAAATTCTTATTTAAAATCTGATATAAATAACGAAAATATGTCATATGTTTTTACTTTATCAAAATTATTGAAGATCAACGAAAAGACTTTTTTCAACTCTTTAATTAGCTTTAAAGGCCTACCACATAGATACGAAATTTTTTTAAAAAAAAAGAATTGTATTTTTGTAAACGACTCTAAAGCCACTACATTTCAAGCTTCAAAGTTTGCTTTAGAAAACTCAAAAAATATTCTTTGGATACTTGGAGGGCAACCAAAAAAAAATGATAAATTTTTTTTAAAAAATCTAAAAAATAATATAATCAAAGGTTATATAATTGGCAAAAATGTAAAATTCTTTAAACATCAAATTAAAAATGGAATTAGTTACTCTATAACTAAAAATTTACGACAAACTATAATTCAGATTATGAAAGACATAAAATTATTGAATAAAAAAAGATTAACAATTTTATTAAGTCCAGCTTCAGCATCATTCGATCAGTACTTAAATTTTGAAAAAAGAGGAGAAGAGTTTAAAAGATTAATTAGATATTATGCACAAAGATCAATTTAAGTTAAAATTTATTAATTATTGGCGTGATTTAGATAAAAAAATTTTTTTCTGTTTTTTAATACTATTTTTTCTAGGATTATTTTTTTCTTTTTCATCAACCTCTTCTTTAGCTGGAGAAAGATTAAATAAGGACTATTATTTCTTTTTTTCAAAGCATTTAATTTATACCTTTCTCGCCTTGATTATAATGATTGTTATCTCGTTTATAGAAACAAAACTTCTTAAAAAGTTTGTAATACCTTTTTTCTTAATATCTCTCGTTTCTTTAGCTTTGGTTCCACTTCTTGGAGTTGAAGTTAAAGGTGCAAAAAGATGGCTAGATTTTTATTTTTTTAGATTACAGCCTATTGAATTACTAAAACCTTTTTTTATTTTAGTTACAGTTCAAATTCTTACTCTGGAAAAGCTTGAAAATTCCAAGTTAAAATACTTATTTAGTTTTTTACTATTGTCATTAATTATAATTCTTTTAATTGATCAACCAGATTTAGGGCAGACTATCTTGCTGATAGTCAGCTGGATTGCGACAGTGTTTATTTCAGGAGTGAGTTTAATTTATATCTTTGGATTTTTTTCTATATTTTTAATTTCACTAAGTTCGTTATTATTTATGATGCCTGAAAAGTTTGGTTATGTAATAAATCGACTAGCTACTTTTATTGATCCAAGTAAAGGGGATAAATTTCAATCATCATCAGCATTAGATGCTATTAGACTTGGAGGAATCAAAGGACAAGGTATGGGAGAAGGAATTTTAAAAGATAGTGTACCCGAAGCTCACACAGATTATATAATTGCAGTTATTACAGAAGAGTATGGATCACTAATATCAATTCTGATTATCTTAATTTTTTTATATATATCATTTAGGATAATTAAGAATTGTATTAATCAGGAAGATAATTTGATAAAAATTTCTCTTTGTGGTCTAGCGGCTCTACTAATATTTCAGACATTCATTCACGTTGGAGTAAATACAAATCTAATTCCAACAACAGGAATGACGCTACCTTTTCTTAGTTATGGCGGATCTTCTTTGATAGGAAGCGCAATATTGGCAGGAGTGATTTTAAATTTTACAAAAAATAAAGCTTACTTATATGAATAGAGTAAAAGTGTTAATAGCTATTGGAGGTACAGGCGGACATGTTTTTCCTGGATGTAATTTAGCTGAGCACTTAATTGAAAATAATTACAAAGTCTCATTAGTTGCAGATAAACGAGGATATAAATTTTTAAATAATTTCAAAAATTTAGATGTAACAGTAATTCCTTCAACACCAATATTAAAAAATAATATTATCTCTCAATTTTCTTCATTGAGTATTGTTTTTTACTCCATTGTAAGATCGTTATTTTTTTTAATTTTTAATAGGCCTGTAATTGTTTTTGGAATGGGCGGGTATGCGGCATTTCCAATTTGTATAGCTGCAAAAATTTTAAGAATAAGGTTTGTTATATACGAAAACAACTTATTAATTGGTAAAGCTAATAGGTTTCTTTTACCCTTCTCTGAAAAAATATTAGTTTCAAATAAAGAATTAGAGGGTATTGAAGACAAATATAAAGATAAAATAATTGAAATTGGTAATATAATTAAAAAAGAAATAATTAATTTTTCAAAAGATTATAAAGGGAACAGTGAAGTACTAAAGATTCTTGTTCTTGGAGGCAGTCAGGCAGCAGAAGTATTTGCAGATACACTTCCAGAAATTTTTAAAAAATGTTTGCGTGAGGGCATTAAACTGAGAGTTTATCAACATTGCTTGCCAAGCCAAAACAGAAAATTAGAATTATTTTATAGAGAAACAAAAATTAATTTTGAGACTTTTAATTTTAGTAGTAATTTGACTGATTATTTCTCAAAGGTTGATATAGCCATTACTAGATCCGGCTCATCAATATTAGCAGAGCTTGTTAATGCTAATATTCCTTTTATATCAGTTCCTTTGCCGTCTTCAGCAGATAATCATCAACTTAAAAATGCAAACTATTATAAAAGAAAAAACCTTGCATTTTTAGTAGAGGAAAAGGATCTTAATAAAAAATTATTAAATTTAATAAAAGATATTTTTCAAAATTCTTCAGAGTTTGAACAAATAAAAAAAAATCAAAGACAATATTCTGACAAAAATGTCTACGAAAATATTGATATAATATTAAAAAAGATAATTGATGAAAAAAATTAATTTAGGTCAAAAAGAACTAATACATTTTGTTGGCATTGGAGGTATTGGTATGAGTGGTCTAGCTCAAATAATGAAAAATATGGGCTTTAAAATACAAGGAAGCGATCAAAATAAAAATAAAAATACTCAAAGTTGTTTAAAAGCAGGAATAAAAATTTTTATAGGGCATTCGAAAAATAATGTAAAAAATTCAACTATACTTGTTAAATCCTCAGCAATTAAAAATAACAACAGTGAGTTGAAATTCGCAAAATCAAAAAAAATTCCAATCTATTCTAGAGCAGAGGTTCTAGCAGATGTAGTTTCTTTAAAAAAAAATATTATTATTACAGGATCCCATGGAAAAACTACCACAACATCACTCGTTTCTAAAATTTTAACAGATCAAAAGCTTGATCCCACAATTATAAATGGAGGTGTTATTAATTCATTTAAAAGCAATGCAAAATTAGGAAGGGGCGAGTGGGCTATTTTGGAAGCGGACGAGTCTGATGGCAGCTTTCTCAAACTTCCTATAAATTATTCTGTGGTTACAAATTTAGATCATGAACACATAGATTTTTATAAAAATTTTGAAAATTTAGAGAATTCTTTTATAAAATTTTTAGAAAAAACGCCTCCTACTGGAAAAGCTATTGTATGTTTGGATAATAAAAATATTAAAAAAATACTAGGTAGAGTTAAAAATAAAAACATTGTAACTTATGGTGAAACTAAAAAAGCCAATTTTATAATATCTAATATTCGTTATAAAATAAAATATTCTATTTTTGACTTATCATTTAAAGATAATACAAAAAAAAAATAGTAAAATTAAAAATATAAAATTAAAGCTTCTAGGAAAGCATAATGTTTTAAATGCCGCTGCCGCAATTACTGTGTGTTTAAATTTAGGTGTAAATAAAAATATTATTAAAAGATCATTAAAAAATTTTTCAGGAGTTCAGAGAAGAATGACAAAAATTCTTACAAAAGGATCAAACGAATTTTATGATGATTATGCACACCATCCAACAGAAATAAAATCAATTTTAGAAGGAGTTAAAAATGTTTATAAAAACAGAGAAATAATCTCTGTTTTTGAGCCTCATCGATATTCAAGGATTTTATTATTAGAAAAAGAATTTGCGAAATCTTTTTTTAATTCTAATCTTGTTCTTTTATGTCCAATTTATGCTGCTGGAGAAAAGAAAAACTCTAAATATAATACAATAAAATTTGCAAAACTAATTTCTAGGCTATCAAAAACACAAGTAATAATATTAAGAGATAATAGAGAAATAGAAAAATATTTTAAAAAAATTGTAAATGATAATAAAATTATAATAGGCATGGGAGCAGGAATAATATCAAAATTTATGAGAAATCTTAAAAACGTTTTATGAATTTAAATCAATTATTAATTAATAAATTTAACGATAGTATCTCTAACAATATTAAACTTTCAAATTATAGCTGGTTTAATCTAGGCGGAAATGCCGAATTTTTTTTCAAACCAAAAAACAATGGAGAATTAATTGATTTTTTAAAAGATAATAAAAAGTATAAATTAAATATTACAACACTCGGAGCAGGCTCGAATACTCTAATAAGAGATAACGGTGTAAAGGGAGTTGTTATTAAATTAGGCCCAAATTATTCAAATATTAATTTATTAAATAAACAGACTCTAGAAATAGGCGCTGCAACTTTAGATAAAAAAATAGCTAATTTTGCAAAAGAAAACGGGATCGGAAACTTTGAGTTTCTCTCTTGTATACCAGGCTCAATAGGAGGAGCAGTTGTAATGAATAGCGGATGTTATGGCAACGATATTTCAAAAATTTTAATATCATTAAAAGCAATTGATTTTAAAAATTGTGTTGAAAGGGAGATTAGTCATAAAGAAATAAAATTTTTTTATAGAGGTACTAATTTACCTAATGAGATCATAATAACTTCTGTAAAGTTGAGAGGGATAAACAAATCATCTGAAGAAATTGGAAAAAAACAACTTGAACTAATTCAAAAAAAAAAATTATCTCAGCCATCACAAATTAAGACATGCGGAAGTACTTTTAAAAATATTATTGGAAAAAAACAAGCGTGGGAGTTAATAAAAGAAACGGGTTGTGATCAATTTAAAGAGGGCGATGCTTCTATCTCGAAAAAACATTGTAATTTTTTTGTTAATAATGGAAATGCTAAATCAGCTGATATTGAAAAGTTAATTAATAAGGTCAAACAAACTATAAAAAAAAAAACTGGAGTTGATCTTGAACTAGAGATCAAAATAATAGGTGATAAAAAAAAGGTTTAAAAAAGTACTTGTTGTTTTAGGAGGAACATCAGGAGAAAGACCAGTAAGTCTTGATAGTGGAAAAGCATGTGTTAAAGCATTAAAAAAAAAGAAGTATCAAGTAAAAACTTTTGATCCAAAATTTAAAAATTTTAATTTAATTAATAGATTGAAAATTGATGTAATTTTTAATGCACTTCATGGAAAAGACGGCGAAGATGGAGTTGCACAAAGTTATTTTGAAAATTTAAATATTCCTTACACTCACTCAGGGGTAATCAGTTCTCATAATGCCATGAATAAAATTATTTCAAAAGAAATATTTAATAAAAATAAAATCTTAACTCCTAGTTATTTTTCACTACAAAAAAAAGATTTTGGAATAAATATTATTAAAAAATTAATTAAAAGAAAAAAAATTAATTTCCCAGTTGTTATAAAACCAGTCAACGAGGGTTCAAGCTTAGGAGTGAAAATTGTAAAAAATCTTAAAGATTTAATAAAGAACACAAAAGTACAATTCAAAAAATATAATGAACTTATGTTTGAAAAATACATGGGAGGTCAGGAGATACAAGTAGCGGTGTTAAATAAAAATGCTCTAGGAGCAATAGAGTTAATTCCAAGAAGGTTATTTTATGATTATAAGGCAAAATATACTAAAGCAGCTAAAACAAAACATTTAATGCCAGCAAACATAAAAAAAAATGATTATAAAAAAGTTCTAAAAATAGCACAAAGAGCGCATAAAGCTCTTGAATGTAGGGGGGTGACTAGAGCTGATTTCAAATTTTTTAAGAATAAATTTTACCTATTAGAAATTAATACTCAGCCAGGTATGACAAATCTTTCGTTAGTACCAGAAATAGCTAGCTACAAAGGTATAAGTTTTAACAATCTTGTCGAAAAAATTTTATTAGACGCTAGTATTAATCGATGAACAATCGTTTATTAATTGGTCTAATACTCTTCTCTTTATTAAGTACTTACACTTTTAAAAAAAATGATACCTTAAATTTAAAATTGAATATTAAAGAAATTCAAATAGAGAATAATTTTATCATCAGTGACGATAATATTTTAGAAGAATTAAAATTTTTATATGATAAAAATCTTTTTTTTTTAAAAAATGATGAAGTTAAAAAAGCACTAAATAACAATAATTTTATTGAAAGTTTCAAAATCAAAAAAATTTTTCCAAATAAATTAAAAGTTCAAGTTTTTGAAAAGAAACCAATTTTTATTTTACATGAAAGAAAAAAGAAATATTACTACACAGATAAAAATGAGTTATTAGATTACGTGAAAATAGAAAAATTTGAATCATTACCAATTGTTTTTGGTAACAAAAAAAGCTTAAAAATTTTTTACCAGGATCTAAAAAAGATAGACTTTCCTTTCACTTCAATTGAAACTTTATACTTTTTTGAATCAAAAAGATGGGATTTAAAAACAAAAGAGAATAAATTAATTAAGTTACCAGTAAAAAATTATGTTCAAAGTCTTGAAAATTTTTTGGACATAAAAGACAAAGATAACTTTGCAAAATATAAAACTTTTGATTATAGAATTTCAGATCAACTTATTCTAAAGTGAGTCATGAAACTAGATTCCCCCAAACTTATTGTAGAAATCAGCGACAAAAATTACATCTTTATTGTAGTTAATAGCGAAGATGAAAAATTTAAAATGGTTCATAAAAATGAAGTTATTCGAAGTGAAAACAAAAGTATAATTGATAATTTTGAATATGAGAAAGAAACCGTAAAAAAAAATATTTACTCTATAGAGCAAAAATTAGGTTTGACTTTTAAAGAGGTGATAATAATTGTAGACAATTTAAATTGTTCAATAATTAATATATCAGGTTTCAAAAGATTGAGCGGTTCTCAGCTCACCAGAGAAAATATTACATACATTTTGAATTCACTTAAATTTATAATAAATGAATCAGAGAAAAAAAAAGAAATAATTCATATTTTTAATTCAAAATATATTTTAGATAAAAAAAAGGTTACAAATTTACCAATTGGCCTTTTTGGTGATTTCTATTCACAAGAACTTTCTTGTTTTTTAATAAATAAAAATTATTTGAAAAATTTGAAAAGTATTTTTTCTCAATGCAACTTAAAGGTTAATAAAATTATTTCTAAAAGTTTTGTTGAAGGTGCAAATTTAATAAATAATAAAAATTTAGAACATTTTGTAAAGATTAAATTAAATAAAGATGACGCTCAATTAATATTTTTCGAAAATTCATCTTTGAAATTTTTTCAAGATTTTAACTTTGGGACAAATACTATAATTAGTGATATTTCAAAAGTAACCGGTATTGAAAAAAAGATTGTAGAAAAAATTTTGGACGAAAATGATTTGAATAATAAAGCAAACAAAGACCAGTTCATTGATCGAAATTATTTTAAAAATAAAAACTTTAGAAAAATAAGCAAACGATTATTTATTGATATCGCCAATGCAAGAATTAGTGAAATAGCCGAGATTGTATTTTTAAAAAACATAAATATGAATTTTCTAGAATACAAAATACCAATTTTTTTAAATATATCAGATGAACTTCAAAGAAAAAATTTTCTTAAAAACTATGAATTAAACTTTTCTGATAAAAAAAAATTCAACATTGAAATATCAGAAAATTACGAAAATGAATTTTTTTTCGCTAGTCTTATAAATCTCGTTCAATATGGGTGGAAAAGAGAAGCTGTCCCAATAATTCAGGAAAAAAAGTCATTCATTGCAAGGTTTTTTAATCTCTTCTTTGATTAATAATTGTTATTTTTAGAAACATTAGTTGTTTTAATCAGTTCGAAAAGTTTACGTATAAAGCTGTATGAAAAAAAACAATCAAAATACACTAAAAGACAAAATTGAAATCGATGGTATTGGTTTGCATAATGGCATAAAAGTAAACTTGACTATTAAACCATCAGCTCCTGGAACAGGAATAGTTTTTAAAAGAATTGATATTAAAGAAAATAATATTATCCATGCTAACTTTCAAAATGTAGTAGATCCAATTTTGTGCACTAAACTCAAAAACGAATCTGGTGCTAGTGTTTCAACAGTTGAACATCTAATGGCAGCTTTTTATGGTGAGGGTATTGATAATGCACTTGTTGAGTTGGATGCTCCTGAAATTCCAATAATGGATGGGTCGGCAGTAGACTTTGTTGATGCTATTAGAGCAGTTGGTATTGAAGAACAAAATAAATCTAGAAAATTTATTAAAGCACTGAAAAAAGTTGAAGTGAAAGATGGACAAAAATTTATTTCTATTGAACCACTTAATGAAGATTTAATCATTGATTTTGAATTAATTTTTAATAACCCGTTAATAAGAACTAGAAGGAAAGAGTTTAAATTAAGTGATAACGATTTAACCGCAATTTATAATTCTAGAACTTTTTGTTTGTATGAAGATATTGATAATATTAAAAGAATGGGCTTGGCAAAAGGCGGCTCCTTAGATAACGCAATAGTTGTTCAAGGAGATAAAATATTAAATGAAGATGGTTTGAGAAATAGACACGAATTTGTATATCACAAAATACTTGATTGTTTAGGAGATATAATGCTTTCAGGAAATCGCATATTCGGACATATTAAAACTTCACAAGGTGGTCACGCATTAACCAATAAACTTTTAAAAAAGTTTTTTTCGGATAAGACAAACTGGAGTTTTGAAACTTACGGAAACGATATAAAAGATAATAGCAATTCTTATGAGAATCCAGTGGCTATTAGTATCTGATATCGTTTAAATTTACCATTCCATCATATTCTGATATTAGTCATTAGATGCCATCTAGAATTTTAATAATTTTAAGTTTAGTTTTATTTCTGTTTTCTTGCTCTAAAAAAGATGAAATAGCATACCAGACAACAAAAAAAGCAGATCCTTATTTGCTATATAAAGAGGGACTAGATGCCTTTAACAGAAATAACTTTTTTTTTGCTAATAAAAAATTTTCAGAGGCAGAGCTAAATTTCGATATTCCAGAACTTGCAGCTAAATCATCTATAATGTCGAGTTTTAGTTTATATGGAATAAATTTTTATGATCAGGCCGAAGAGAGTTTGAAAAGATTTTTGAAAACTTACCCAGGTGATAAGAATGTAATTTATGCACATTATCTGTTGGCGATAATTTTTTATGAGCAAATAGAGGATGAAAAAAAAGACTTAAAACCTCTCCTTAAAGCGGATAAAAAAATAGATTATTTTTTAGATAATTTTCCCGACTCAGATTATGCAATTGACCTAAGATTTAAAAAAGATTTAATCCAAAATCAGCTTGCTGCCAAAGAACTTTATATTGCAAAATATTATATCAATACAAAAAAATGGGCAGCCGCAATAAGAAGACTTCAAAATATCTTATACACATATGATAAAACAGTTTTTGTTGAGGAGGCACTTCATCGTTTAGTTGAAATCCATTATCATCTTGGTTTGCAAGAGGATGCAGCAAAATATGCAAAGATTCTAGGCTATAATTATAATTCAAGCGAATGGTTTGAAAAATCTTATAAAATATTAAACAAAGATTATGTCATCAAAAAAAAAGAGAAAGCTAAAAAACAAAACTTAATCAAGAGAATAATTAACAAAATCAAATAATTTTATGATTAAAAAAAAAGATCAAATTATTGAAGATTTTAGAAATAAATTGAGAGAATTAAAAGATCATAATAAATATTATTTTAAGGATGATAGTCCAAAAATATCTGACTCTGAATACGATAAACTTAAAAATGAAATCTTAAAATTAGAGAATAAATACTCTTATCTCAGATTAGAGGGTTCAGCGAGTAGTTTAGTTGGATCCACACCTTCAAATAAGTTTAAAAAAGTAAAGCACTTAAAACCAATGCTATCTTTATCAAACGCCTTCGATAAAAATGACATGAACGATTTTTTAAAAAAGATAAGAAATTTTTTAAATTTAAAAGATAACGATATTGAACTTTTTTGCGAACCAAAAATTGACGGTATATCTGCAACATTAATTTATGAGAATGGTAGTTTAAAAAAAGGTTTATCAAGAGGAGACGGTGTATTTGGAGAAGATATACTAGAAAATTTAAAAACGATAAAAAAAATACCTAAGAGTCTTAAAGACTCTGAAATACCTGAACTACTAGAGATAAGGTGCGAAATATATATAAGCAAAAAAGACTTTTTAAAAATAAAAGAAAATTTTGCTAATCCTAGAAATGCAGCAGGAGGATCACTTAGACAAAAAAATCCTGAAGAGACGGCAAAAATCCCGTTAAAATACTTTGCCTATGGTTTTGGATCAGTTAAACCTATGGTTTTTTCTAATCAATCAGAATTTTTAAAAAAAATTAATAAGTGGGGATTTGAAATAAATCCTTTATCAAAAAAGATAATTGGTCTAGAGGAGATAGAAAATCAACATAAAAAAATTGACAATTTAAGATCTACTTTGGACTATGATATTGATGGTCTTGTTTTTAAAGTTAACGATTTAAATTTACAAAAAAGATTAGGTAACACATCTAATTCCCCAAGATGGGCAGTTGCTTACAAATTCTCGGCTGAGAAAGCCATAACAAAAATAAAGGATATCATTATACAAGTAGGTAGAACAGGTGCAATTACCCCAGTTGCTAAGGTCGAACCGGTAACAGTTGGGGGTGTGGTTGTATCTAATGCTACATTGCACAATGAAGATGAAATTAACAGAAAAGATATCAGATTAAGAGACACAATTCTAATTCAAAGAGCTGGCGATGTAATTCCACAAGTAATTTCAGTTGATGCTTCTAAAAGAACAAATGAGAGCAAAAAATTTAAGTTTCCAGTAAAATGTTTATGTGGCTCACCAACTGTAAAAGAGGTCAGCAAATCTACAAAAAAAGAGGATGCTGTCAGAAGATGCACAAAAGGATATGACTGTAAATTTATTGCAAGAGAAAAGTTAAAACATATTGTTTCAAAGGAAGCTTTGAATATAGATGGCCTTGGTAAAAAAGTAATTGATCAGTTTTGGGAATTAAAATTAATTAGAGAACCATCAGATATATTTAACTTAAATTATGAAAAAATAAAAAATCTCGAAGGATGGGGTGAATTATCCATAGATAATTTGAAAAAAGCTATCTCAAAATCTCAATCTATTAATTTAGATAAATTTATTTTTTCCATAGGTATAAGGCACATCGGTCAAGAAAATGCTAAAATACTAGCAGGATTTTTTGGCTCTATAAAAGCTTTTTGCAAATTGTTCGATGAAAAAACAAGAGAAAAATTATTAATCAATTTAATTGATTTAGATGGAATAGGAGAGACTCAAACTCTATCAATAAGAAATTTTTTTTTAAATAAAACAAATACTAGAATTACAAATAACTTAATAAAAAACTTAAAAATACAAAATTACATTGTTCAAAATGCTGATGGAAAGTTTTCAAATAAAAAATTAATGTTTACGGGAGGATTTAAAAGTATGAGTAGATCGGAGGCAAAGGCAATAGTTGAAAATAACGGTGGAAAGGTCTTAGGGGCTTTATCTAAAAAACTTGACTTTCTGGTTGTGGGAGAGTCAAAACCTACCAAAAGAAAAATAGATCAAGCGAAAAAACTAAATATTAAAATAATTTTAGAAAAGGACTGGAATAATATCTTAAATAGTTGAGCAGGCTCTTTTAAGATCTATAATTTCTGTTTTATTCATAAAATTTTTAAGATTTAAAAACACTCTGCTATGGTAATCGTTAAGCCATTTTTTTTCTTTTTCATTTAATAAAGCTTTATCAATTAGTTCTTTATCGATGGGAGCCATAGTTAAATTTTCAAAAAAAATTTTATTTCCATTTTTCTTTACATAAATAAGATTTTCTATACGAATACCAAAATTATTTTTCTGATAATAACCAGGTTCATTAGAAACTATCATTCCCTCTTGAAATTTAATTTTATTATTTTTTGAAATTGCATGAGGACCTTCATGAACATTTAAAAAATAACCTACACCATGTCCTGTTCCGTGCGAATAATCTAATCCAATCTGCCTTAAGTATTTCCTTGCCTTTAAGTCAATTTGAGATCCTGATGTATTTTTATTTAATTTATATTCTGATACTGCAATGTGTCCTTTTAAAACTCTTGTGAAAAGATTTTTTACTCTACTGTTTGAATTTTTAAGTGAAATAGTTCTAGTGACATCCGTAGTTCCGAACTCATACTGACCACCGGAGTCAACTAAATAGAGATCACCTTTTTTAAGTAACCTATTAGTTTTTTTTGTTGCGTTATAATGTACGATAGCTCCATTGGGACCACTTCCAGAAATTGTTGGGAAACTAGGGAATTTAAATTTTTTATTTTTTTTTCTAAACTTATATAGTTTTTGAGATCCACTTATTTCAGTGATCTTTTTTTTATCAAAATTTTTTTTAAGCCAGAATAAATATTTAGTTAGAGCAACGCCATCATATATGTGGGCAGTCTTAATATTTTTGATCTCCTTTTTGCTTTTTATTGCTTTTAAAGCATATATTGGGTCGTCTAAATTTAATATCTTATTATTTTTTAGAATAATATTTTCAAAATAATATGAGCAAGTATTTTTATCAATTATGAATTTTTTTTTA
>MDSZ01009137.1_pt1 | contig 13760 bp, 14 predicted proteins | sample 811201 | NCBI WGS metagenome assembly MDSZ01 (sample SAMN05326647, study PRJNA326480) | marine metagenome | isolation source: seawater | place: Indian Ocean: North | collected 2010
AATTGTACGGCCTTTACATGATAGTGGAACTCCCGCTGGACCTAATTTTACTGGCATAACCCACTCCCCGCAGAACAGGCCCAAGGGCTGTCCTATGTTAACCCCTTTCCGTCAGAAGGCCAAAAATGGGCTTAATTCTCTATGGATTGAGTTCATTTGTTAGAACCCGACCGCCGAAAACATGGAGCCACATGTTCAGGCGGCTATCGAAGCATTCCGTGTTGGAAATCCGGTTTGTCTATTCGATGCTGAAAATAGAGAAGGGGAGACAGATTTACTATTTCCCGGCCAATTTGCAGAACCAGCAACAATGAGGCAACTGAGGTTCGATTGTGGGGGACTGTTATTCCTAGCAATTGGTCATGAGGTCGGGGAGAGGTTTTCTTTGCCCTACTTGCAAGATTTACACATGGATGAACGATTGATGGCAGACCATCCAGTACTCAGAGAATTACAAACAGATGACCTGCAATATGACACAAGGTCAGCATTCACATTATCTTTGAATCATCGCGACACATTTACAGGAATTACAGATAGAGACCGCGCATTAACCACTCGAAGATTCGCTGAATTATATTCTGAATTAAACCATGAAGATAATGCGCTTGAAATGCTCGGTAAAGAATTCAGGACCCCGGGCCATATTCCTGTATGCAGAGAGGCAAACGGTGGATTAACTCGTAGGCAAGGGCATACAGAATTGGCAGTAGGTTTAGCTCGTCTCTCAGGTATGATTCCGGTAGTGATCGGTGCTGAGATGCTCCAACCTGATGGTGATCTTGCCCTACCGGTTGCAGATGCTAGAATTTGGGCAGAAGAGAGAGGAATTCCTTTCTTAACCGGAGAGGAACTGATTAAAGCCCTAGGCTTGTAAGCATGTATACCTAAACCATTGGAGGGCGCGAAATGACTCGAGTAATGGCAGTCGGAGTTTTTGATTTATTACATGCCGGGCACTTGCACTATATGGAACAGGCAAAATCTCTTGGAGACCATTTGGTCGTTGTAGTTGCACATGATGATACGGTGCGTAAACGCAAGCATGAACCTGTTACTGGACAAGAATTACGAAGAAGAATGGTTGAAGGATTAAAGCCAGTTGATGAAGCAGTAATCGGAAATCCCCCGGATGTTCCAATCTTTGACATCCTACCTGCTGTAAAACCAGATATTATTGCCTTAGGCTATGACCAAGAACACGCAGAGGAGAAAATACGGGCTTCACTTATCGACAGAGGTTTGGGACATATCAAAGTTGTAAGAGTAGAAGGCCTCTCAGATGATTTGGATGGTACGAGGAAGATTATTGCAAGAATTCTGGAATTATCTTCTGCAAAAAAAGAATGAATCGGTGGTAAGATGTTCACTGGAATAGTTGCAGGAACAGGGGTCATATCCGAAATGTCTGGTGACGAAGTGATTAGGATAGTCATTGATTTCCAATCTGTGTCCACAGACAATCTAGAAACAGGAGCCTCTGTATCAATAGATGGAACATGTCTAACAGTTGTGGAAATAAAACCACCAATGATCGCTTTCGATGTTATCCCTGAAACACTCCAAAAGACTACATTGGGTGGTAAATCAATAGGTAGTAAAATCAACCTTGAAAGGGCTCTAAAAATGGGTGATGAATTAGGAGGCCACTTACTTTCAGGTCATATTTTAGGCATGGGAGAGTTAACTGAAAGAGTCGAAGGAAAGGAAAACTTAGACTTGAGAATTAGTTGCCCAAGCCATATTATGAAATTCGTGCAAGAAAAAGGCTACATTGCAGTAGATGGGATTTCACTAACAATAGGAAAAGTTGACGAAACATCATTTTCACTTCACTTAATTCCTGAAACAATCGCATTAACTACTATCGGTACTAAACAAATTGGTGAGAAGGTCAACATAGAGGTTGATTCAATGACTCAAACAATTGTTACGACGGTAGAAAGAATATTGGAGGCGAGAAATTGACAAAGAACATCGCAATTGTATGTGGAAGTTATCACAAGAATGAGATTGAAAAAATGCTTGAGTTGGCTAAAGACCAAGCCGATAAAGAAGGACTCACGGTATCAGAAGTGGTATGGGTCCCAGGAGCAATGGAAGTCCCACTCGCTCTAAAGCGGATTATAGCAAGTGATGATCCCTATACTGTACCACTAGTTGGAGCAGCATGTCTTGGGATTATCGAAAAAGGTCAGACCCAGCATGGTCTTGCAATGGGCCAAGCAGTTCTGAAATCAATTATTGATTTCCAAATATCTTGGAACAAACCAATCGGCTTAGGAATTATCGGGCCAGGCGCCGAGCCGGAGCACATTGAGCCAAGACTAGAACCGCATGCTAGAGCAGCTATCTCCGCAATATCTTCCATGCTCTAGGCCTAAGTAAAACGTGATTCTCTCTCTTCAAAATCACCCACCAAATTCCGAGTAGGACAAATAATTGAGGAAACCATAGCCACCAAGTACTCCATCTAACTCCATCAAACATCATATCACTCCATGGGTGAAAAACAGGAGTTGGGAAGAACCTAAGCGTGTGTCCGGGAATATCGATTAGGATGTGAAACAACCATGGTAGAACAAATATTCCAGCCATGTATCCTGGCTTTTCGTGTCCCTTTGATTTCAAGAAATAATATGCACAACCATACAAGAACGCTACAATTGTCAGGGAATGAGTCCACTGGTAAATCTCCCAAGCCACAGGCATGTCAGATGTTACGGTTTCATCGTCAACACTTGTTCTAGGAATTCCGTTTATTGCTCTGTATATGGAAGCTGGAAAGAATGCAAGCAAATCAGGCAGAACTCCCATTGGCCCGCTCACTTTCCATGATATTTTCTTTCGCGTTAGGGCCATTCCCCAAAGCCAGTGAGAAAACACGTCCATAACATCGCCGAATTGGTTTCTATTATTGATTCTTCAGAGAAAATGTTCAAGGAGGTTATCGCTTTGGGGAAGACTATGAGCGAAGGTGTACGAAACGTGATAATTATCGGAAGTGGTCCTGCCGGTTACACAGCAGGATTGTATACATCAAGAGCTATGCTTGAGCCCCTAATGTTTGCTGGTTATATGTCAGGTGGACAGTTGATGTTAACCAGCGATGTTGAGAATTTTCCCGGATATCCTGAAGGGATTGGGGGCCCAGAAATGATGATGCAACTTAGGGAGCAAGCCGAAAGATTTGGTCTCGAGGTACAGGACAGGAATGTAGAGAGAGTTGACCTCTCAAAAAGGCCATTTAAAGTCTATACAGAAGGTGAAGAATTCCATACACACTCTATCATTGTGTCAACTGGTGCAGAGTCTATTTGGTTGGGTGCAGAAGGAGAAGAAGAGCAGAAGGGTCGAGGGATTTCCACTTGCGCAACTTGTGATGGGGCATTCTTCAGAGATGAAGAAATTCTAGTTGTAGGTGGAGGCGATTCTGCAATGGAAGAAGCAACATTCTTGACAAGATTCGCCTCTAAAGTAACCCTTGTCCACCGCAGAGACGTGTTCAGAGCTTCACAAGTCATGTATGATAGAGCAGCAAATCATGATAAAATTGAGATTAAGACTTTCAGACAGGTAAAGAAATGGCTTTCAGATGATTCAGGTCTAACAGGGGCAGTTCTGGAGGATCCAAGAGATGGTAGCACGGAAGAAATTGCAGTATCTGGTGCGTTCATTGCGATTGGACATACTCCAATAACCGGATTTTTGGAAGGACAACTCGAAACTGATGATGAAGGATATCTAATTCATACAGAACACACAATGACAAGTGTCCCAGGCGTATTTGCCGCAGGTGACGTGGTAGATACAAGATACAAGCAAGCGATTACAGCGGCTGGACTCGGCTGTCAAGCAGCGATAGACTGTGAGCGTTGGCTAGAAGAAAACGTACATTGAGGTGGCTCTGTGGTAGACCTTATTCGCCATTCAAGGCATGTTTTGCTGCCCCAAGTTGGTGCTGAGGGACAAGCTAAAATTTCGCAGACTAGTGTTTTATGTGTCGGGGCCGGGGGGCTTGGTAGTCCAGTCATACAGTACCTCGCCGCAGCTGGAATAGGTCATCTGACAATAGTTGATGATGACAGAGTCGATGTCTCAAATCTACAACGCCAAGTTATTCACGGAACATCTGAAATAACCATCTTGAAAGCAGAATCTGCAAAAAGATTTGTTCGCAGATTAGACCCATCTGTATCAGTAGAAGCAATTAGTGAAAGGTTGGATGAATCCAACGCTGAAAAACTCTTCATAAACCACGATATAATCATTGATGGAACCGATAATATCCCAACTAGGTACCTTATAGATAAAACCTGCAAAAAATTAGGAATTCCATGGATATATGGCTCTGTATATAGATTTGAAGGGCAAGTCTCAGTTTTCAATTTCCAAGGTGGTCCAAGATATGTTGACCTTTTCCCTGAACCACCTCCACCTGAACTAATTCCTTCATGCTCAGAAGCCGGTGTATTGGGTGTATTGCCTGGATTGATTGGATGCCTACAAGTAAATGAGGCATTGAAACTAATTTTAGGTATTGGCAAGCCACTCTCAGGTAAATTACTTGTTTATGACGCCCTGAATTCCACACAAAAAATATTGAATTTTGGTGAAGTTCCTGATAAACAAATTGAAGAATCTAATCCTACACAGGTTGTCCAGATGTTCCAAGAAATCGACTCTGCAGCAGCTATTAAAAGGATGAAAGCAGGCTGGAATCCGGCTTTTATCGACGTACGTTCTATGCAAGAAAATAGTGAGGCGAGAATTTCCAAGGCAGTGTATTTGTGTCCTCACACTGATGTGGCTAATTCCCTAGATAAAATTCCAAAAGATTCCGATGTTTTGATTCACTGCAGGTCAGGAATGCGTTCACAACTTGCAATTATGCATCTAATCCAGTCAGGTTATGATGGTGCAAAATTGTACAATCTTTCAGATGGGATTATCGGTTGGTCCGTGGTTGACCCTGATGGTATAATTCACGGCTAAAACCGATAGTAATGGGTCAACCTTCAAGGTGTTAACTGTACGAAGGGGACTCGTGCCGAAACTCATCGTAGCCGACGAGAATGAAGGCCGGCGTAACCTTCTCGCTGGTACTTTAGAGCGTGCAGGCTATGATGTGACACGGGCTGGAACACTTAGGCAAGCAGAGGGAACTGCCTTAGCGACTATGCCTGAGATTGTACTAATCGATGGCGAGTGGAAAACAGGAGATGCAATAGATGCATCTCAAAGGCTAATGTCTGACCCTGAATTTGCTTTCAAATGTAGAATTGTAATTTTATCTAGAAATGTATCTCAAGATTATCTTGTATCTGCTGCAAGGGCTAGCGTCAACGAAGTAATTCCGAAACCTGTTGACATGAACAAACTTCTTGCTCAACTAGAAAAGCACTCAAGAAAACAGTTCGTTCCTCCCCCTGCAGAGGTATCTAATGCTGCTGGTACAGGGGGTGGGGGCTCATTTGACGTTTCCATGGTAATGAGCGACGGGAAATGGGCATTACCAATGCTTCAAGGCATCGTAACTCCAGAAAAAATCAATGTAGATTTCATCAATGAAATACTCGGACAATTAGGCGAAGAAGGAATAGAAGTCGAAGAGGGTCTTGACCCCTCATTGATGTCCAATATTCTCCGAGTGGCTCTAAACAGCATAGTTAGTGACCTTGATTCTACCAAAAAAAGTGAGGAGACTCGCGGATTGTCCCAGAACTTGCCTAGTTCCAAGAAAAGTGCGACATTGGGTTCGAAATCGTCCTCTATGAATGTTGGCGGCAGTACAATGGAGGAGATTCTCCAAAACCAAGCTGATGGGATTGCTGAAGAAATTGAGGGAATGATGGATGAGATTTTGGATGAGAAGCCAGACATGGTCGCTATTTTACCAGACCTTGACCAAGTGGTAATCGATCCTGCTGTACTAAAATTCACAAGATTGGTAGCTGAACAGGCCCATGAACTGATGTGGGACATCGGTCGCCCGGGGAACGTAACAGACCTCACACTCATGACTAGGATTGAGGATGTTACAGAAATGTTGGGAGATGTGATTTCATCCCTGCCCAAAGGGGATGAAGAAGAATGAAAGAATCGGATAAAAAATGGGCATTTTGGGCTTTATCCTGTGCATTTCTCGTGGATTTTTTGGGCTATGCGTTTATCGTTCCAATCCTGCCATCTTGGAAACAAGAGTTTGCACTATCAAATACAGAAGCAACCGCATTGGTTTCATTGTGGGCAGTCCCGCTCTTCTTGCTGGGACCCAAAACCGGTAGGCTAACCGATCGGTTGGGGGCGGGGAGAACCATACTATTCTCTTTATTTTGTTTGACTGGTGCTTCCTTGATGTATCTGGTTGCCATGAAAATTACAATCATAGACGGATTTATTGTTCTAGCTATAGCGAGGTTGATTCACGGTTTATCCGGTGCAGCGATTTTGACCGCAGGCTTTGCAGCTGCGAGTGATATTTGGCCGACAAATTTCGGAGAAATTTCGGGTAAATTAATCGCAATGGCGACAATTGGTGGACTCTTGGGCCCTGTAATTGGAGGTGTGGCTTACACGCTAGGGCCTGAGTATGCCTTCATTGGCTTAGCCGTAATCACCGTCGCAATAATCCCCTTGGTCTATGTTACTACTAAAGAATTGGGCCAGGGTAGTGAACCTGCTCAAGGCTCGGTACCACTCAAGGTGTTCATTCAAAATCCAGTATTGTTTAGAATTGGGCTTTTAGTTACCATGACAACTCTTGCAACTGGCGCACTTGAGGCAGGGATTCCATTATTCTTGGAGGATAATTTGGGGCTTAATGCAGCATGGATTGGTGCAGTATTACTCGTTATGGTTGTAGCACAGGGAATTGGCGGCTGGATGTGGGGTGCGCTGGTTGACAAAAATGGTCCAGTTCGCTACATGATCTTTGGTTGGTATATCGTAACTTTTGCAATGCTAGCAGCAGGATATGTTGCATATTCGATAAGCGATGCGATATTAGCAGCATATTGTATCATTGTAATTTTAGGCATTTTCCAATTCGCAATTGCAGCAGCTCAAGTACCAATGTTGCCTATGGTTGATACTGCAACCTCTCAAGTATACGGTAAAGGAGGAGCTGGCCTAGCGTTTGGTGCATTCGGAACGGCGTGGGCAGCAGGTACAATCATTGGGCCCATGGTAATTGGCCCCGTCTTTGATTATACAGGTTCTTGGGGCATCACGCTTGGAATACTGGCAATTCCGATGTTCTGTGGGCTTTTAATTACATTAACCAACAAAGAATTGTTAGCAAATTGTTACAATTCGGAGATGGAAAAGCGCCTAGAGTCTGAATAAATTCCAATGGCATGGCTGATAAAAGGCGCCGTCCTCGGGTTGAAGGGATGAACCATGACTCAAGGACAACTATCACCGATTCGTGGTTTGAATTGGAGGCCCAAAAAACATCTTCAATTCGTAAATTCACTTCCCGCAGAGGCTGCAAAGAACGAGTTACTGCGATTTTCAGCAGAGAGGCATGATGGCCATTTACAACTCGTAGGGGCTGTTTGGGACTTTGTTCACCGTGAAGAGCAATCTTTCACAGGAGAAGAATGGCATGAATTCTCAAACCGATTTGTGGACGCTCTAAAGCAAGGCCTAAGCGGCAGGATGAAAGTCAAAGGTCTGACGCAAGGAGAAATAATCCCAAGAAGAGATTCAACAATGCATCTTGAAAGGAGGGGTGAAAGATTCCTAATCGATATCACGCTTTGTTTGAGAAGATTAGCCCACTATATGTCAATCTCTAACGAACTGCGTATGGAATGGCAGAGAATGATGACTCGCACACGTAATTTGGATAGTCATTTGAAAGAAATATTTACTGTTGGAATGAATACTCCTGATGGTGGTAAATTCGGAGGTAAAGGATTCCGCTCTACGTGGCAAGAAGCGTGTGTAGCTGTCGCAACAGCCTTGAATAGATTCCCCGATAATCAGTTAGGAAATCCCTACGAAGGTGATTATGTTGCTCCTATGATCAGAGATATCGGTTTGTGTATGGCAATGGGAGATACTCCAGCAGATATTATGACCGCACAAATGGGTAAAATCGACTCGATAATGAACGGAGGGATCGAGGGAGCAGGTGGGAGAGACCTACATGTAGGCTGTTTTCACAGAGGCGTATTGCCACCAACTGCGCCGCTTCCAATCGCAAGCGTAACCATGACCGGCATGGCATTATCATCATGGAAGAAAGGGCAAGATAGGTTTCATGTAGCATGCATTGGCGAAGGTTCCTCATCCTCAGGCGAATGGTGGGAAGCAGTCAATTTGGCAGCAACTAGAGGTCTACCTATTACCTACATTTTACAGAATAATCAGATAGCACTTGATACACCCCCTATAAATCAATCAAACGTTGAATTGTGGGCTGATAAAGCGGTCGCGATGGGAATGCCATCTTGGACAATCGATGGTTCTGATCCAGCATCTTGGCATTCATCAGTTGCTTGTGCAAGGGAATTTTCCCTCTCTGGCGGCGGCCCAACTCTAATCCATGTTGAGACAATGAGAGGATGTGGGCATGCTCATCACCATGACGATCTCTACTTGGGTGCCCCTTCTGGTACGCCACCAGGTTATGTTGACAGAGATTTATTGGCATACTGGGAAAATAAAGATCCAATACCAACTCACAGAAATCTATTGATTTCTCTGGGAGTAAGTGAAGATGATTTGAAAGAAATGGAGGATGAGGAGAGCGAATTGGTAGATGCTGCTAGAATACATGTCGAAGATATGGATTGGGCCGACCCTACAACCGTTACTAAAGGTATAACCTCTTTACATGATGCCGATACTCATGAAGATCACTTGATACGATTATCAGGGTTTATGAATCACAAAAACAATCAAGCAGTACTAGAAGTAGGGGAATGCTTACTTCAATATGCCGAGACTGGTGGTTGGACATATTCTAGAGCCATACAACAAGCTATGTGCGATATTGCTGAACACTACGGTGATTCTACAATATTCATGGGAGAGGATATGGAGGTTGCAGGTGCGTTTGGAATGAATATTCCGCTGAAGGCTAACGGACACCAAGATAAATTGCTCGACATGCCTCTTTGTGAGGCAGTAATAATTCATTCTGCAACTGGAGCAGCCCTATCCGGTATGAGGCCGATGGCAGAGATACAATTCGGAGGTTTCGCAGCTCTTGCTCATAACGCTCTCCTGAATAATGCAGCAATGTTACGTTGGAGATGGGGTGCAGATGTACCTCTAACAGTTAGAGTACCGCTTGGAGCAAGAACTCGAAGTGGCCCTTTCCATGCAAATATGATTGAATCCTGGTATGCAAATGATCCTGGTTTGGTAGTTGTTGCTCCCGGTACTCCTCAAGATGCTTATGACTTGCTGAGAGAGGCTGCTGAACTTGATGATCCAGTTATGTTCCTTGAACACATCGGCCTTTACGGATTGAGAGGAGGTTTGACTGGATGGGGCCAAAACATCAATCAGAATGTGGATACAGAGACAGTAAAAGACGCAATCGCATCTGGAAAGCGCCTGAAAATTGGGAAAGCAGGAGTAGTTAGAGGTGGCCGAGATTTAACACTGGTTACTTGGGGCGCAATGCTGCACATAGCAAAACAGGCAGCAGAAGAATTAGCAAATGAAAATATTGAAGTTGAGATAATCGATGTTAGAACATTGATTCCATTCGATGCAGAAACGTGTGTTTCTAGCGTCACTAGAACAGGAAGGCTGGTTATCCTCCAAGAAGGACAATGGTTTGGCGGCATCGGTCATTCAATGCAATCCAGAATCATGGAAGAAGCATTTTACGCCTTAGAATCTGCACCATTGGTAATTGGTGCATTAGACACTCCAGTTCCTTTTGCTCCACCCCTTGAAAACCATACAGTACCTAGCCTTGAGCATGTTGTAAAAGCTATTCGTCAAGTGGTTCAGGGATAAAGTTTGCAAGTACTGCTCCAATTACTGGTGCTACGATATATAGAATCAAATTTCCTTCTCCGGTAACAATATTTGGGCCAAGAGTTCTAGCAGGATTCATGCTTGCTCCAGTAAACTCTCCAAAGCAATAAGATAGTACGCAAACCGTCATTCCAACACCTAATGCAAGAGTGAAAAGATTCGCCTCTTTTCGAACGAGTACGTGTATTGAATACATCAATAGCATTGTGATTACGATTTCTATTCCCCAAGATTGGGCATGACCTATTGCGGGAGAGGTTGCTCCTGCAACCACAATCACCGCAGCCAGCCATCCTCCAAGGCATTGAGCAATGATGTAACCTGGTAATGCTTCTTTCTCCAAACCTCCTTTGGCAGCAAAAGCAATTGATACTGCAGGGTTTATGTGAGCACCTGAGATTGGCTGAAATATCAAAATTGCAGTGAAGACCGCAAATCCAAACGTGAGGCTAACAGCGAGAGAATTCCATCCTAATGAGACCGAACCACAGCCAAGTAGTACCATCAAAAAGGTACCACAAAATTCGGAGAAGTACCTATTCCACACATCCTTGCTCACTAGAAAGATGTGTATGGATTTTCTCTATATATTTCGTAACCATCAAAGAGGAGTTTCAACTTAGGATATATATGGCGGAGGAGGCTCCTAAGCAAGGCATAGTCTCACTTCTCCAGTGGAACGCCCTACTGATTTCATTCGCGCTGTTCCTAACCCTAGCAATTCTCGGAGGGATTACGGCAAAAAATGATTGGACAAATATTGGTATATTTCTTGTTCTAATCATAATTGCATTAGCTCTTCTAATCACCTCAGCTGATTTCTTTGTTGAGGGTGCTAAAGGTCTTGCTAGGAGGGCTGGAATGGCTGAGGTAGTAATTGGGTTAACAATCGTAAGTATTGGCACATCTCTTCCTGAGATTCTTGTTACTGCAACTGCTTCAGCATCAGCGGGAAGTGACCCTGCAATGATGGATTTAGCGGTTGGAAACATCTACGGTTCTATCTTGGTACAAATAACTCTAGTTTTGGGTATTGTAGTGGCCTTTAAACCACTAGAAATACGACCTGCCTGGCTTCGAAGAGATGGATTACTTATGCTCATGTCGGTAGTTCTTTTGACAGCATTACTGTGGGAAGGAGATGGCCTTACCCGAATAGAAGGTGGAATTCTAATCCTGATATACGGCCTTTATTTGACGTGGTTATTGAGTGATACAGATAAAATTAGAGAAGATGAAAAGCAAGTTGTAGAAGGGGTCAAAAAATCAGATTTTAGTTGGACAGGAACTGCATATTTTGTTATGGTAGTCATAGGCTTATCGCTCGCGGTTTATGCTGCAAATGAATTGGTAAAATATGCAGCTGCGATTGCCTATAAATTGAATGTACCCCATGCTATTGTAGGCTCAACTATGTCGGGCCTAGGAACTTCACTACCGGAATTAACTGTGGCGATGGTTGCAGTGAGAAAAAGCCAGGGTGTTGCAATTGGGACACTAATTGGTTCAAACATTACCGATCCACTACTTTCTATTGGGATAGCGGCTTTGGTATCCCCAATTTCTCTAACCGATGCTTCTTATAATCTTACAATGTACCTAATTATTCCAGCAACTCTTCTCGGAGTATCACTTTGTCTTGCCATGATGTGGACCGGATTCAAGTTTAGTAGGTGGGAAGGTAGTATTTTGATTACCTTCTATATTCTCTTTATCATTTCCATTGAATTACAAAGGCAGGGCTACCTAGTGTTTTGATTAACAGTACTGCTTATGCGGAATGGCTTTCTGGGCCTAACATGGTCGACTTCCAGCTAGATGAGATGCAACTAATGCTGCAAGAACTTGCTAACGAATTCGCAGTCGATGAGATAAGACCAAATGCGGAGCATTGGGACCTAAATTCAGAGTATCCCAAAGAGGCAATTAATGCTGCTCACGAAATGGGTTTACTCAATCTTCACATTTCAGAAGATTACGGTGGACCAGGTCTTGGAATTATGGAGGAAGTACTCGTCAATGAGGAATTGGCTTGGGGCGATCCTGGTTTCGCAACAGCGGCTTATGCAACGAGTTTGGCATGCGCACCAGTAATCACTGGGGCGACTCATGAGCAGAAGGACAAATACCTTCGCATGGTTGCTGAAGAAGGCGCTTTAGCATCTTATGCAGTAACAGAACCGGGGGCAGGATCAGATGTTGCTGCATGCAAGACATTAGCGGTCAGGGATGGTGATGATTATGTTATCAACGGTTCTAAAATGTGGATTACTGGAGCGGGCAAAGCCGACTGGTTCTTTGTTCTTGCAAAAACAGACCCAGATGCCGGTTATCGAGGGATGTCGGGATTCATTGTTGATGCTGATTCCGAGGGATTATCTCTCGGTAAGAAAGAAAACAACATGGGGCAGAGATGCTCAGACACTCGATCGATATCATTTGATGACATGAGAATTCCTGCTGAGAATTTAGTAGGAGGGTCTGAATCTGGAGGTTGGATGAATGCAATGAAGGCTTTCGATATGTCAAGGCCTAACATCGCTGCTCATGCAACAGGTCTTGCAAGAGCGGCTTACGAGCATGCACTGCAATATTCCAATGAGAGGCAAACATTTGGTAAGCCCCTTCACCGCCATCAAGCAATACAGTTCATGCTTGCTGATATGAAGACAAAAATTGAGGCGTCTAGAATGTTGACATGGAAATCTGCCGCAGACGGGGATGCTGGTGTAAGAAATACAGAATCTGCAGCTCACGCAAAGAGATTTGCGTCAGATACGGCAATGGAGGTCGCTACAGATGCAGTACAGGTATACGGCGGCTATGGTTACTCTGAAGAATATCCTGTTGCAAGGCTAATGCGAGGCGCAAAAGTCATGCAAATATACGAAGGAAGCAGTCAGGTTCAGAGAATGATTATCGGTCGAGAAATTACCAAGGATCTGTGAGTTCATGGCTAAAGGTGTACCCGCCATTGTTTTGGCAGCGGGGGCATCCAGTAGATTGGGCCAGCCCAAGGCTTTGGTAAAGTGGAATGGTGAGTCTTTGGTATCTCGCTCAACTAGGCTTCTTTCGGAGAGCGGTTGCTACCCGGTGTTTGTTGTAACTAGGCCAGAATTGCAGGTAGATGTAATGTTAGAATGCGCTGGTGCAATAGTTGTGGTCAATCCATCTCCGGAAGATGGACGAACAGGTTCATTACAAATTGGACTAATTTCGTTAATCAGTGAATTAGGCCGCACTCCAAAGAGAGTAATTGTCAGCCCAGTTGACCGCTGTGGTTGGAACTTGGATACGGTTGAAACCTTGATGGGTTGCTATGAAAACACATCTCCAACTCCATCTGGTCATCCTCTAATGCTTTGCGAAGTTGATAATATCCTCTCTCTTCCCAAAGATGCATCGCTTCGGGATAGCATCAAAATCTCCAAAATTACTGCACCCGGCGTACATATGAACATCGACACTCCCGCCGATTTGGAGGGGCTACATTGACTGCGCGAGTCTTACAATGGTCTCTGAGCCAACTCTCTCTAAATCGCAAGGTTGCATTAGCAACCGTGGTAGATACCTCTGGCTCTGTACCAGGAAAAGCAGGTGCTAGGCTTGCTTTAACCGATTTTGACGTGGTAGGAACTGTTGGTGGTGCAGGTTTAGAAATGAAAGTCATCTCTAGGCTTAAAAAATTGATTTCAGGTGCTTCAAAGCCATGTGGTGAAGTTGTTACATACGGATTAAATAAGGGTGCTAAGGGC
>MDSZ01064874.1_pt1 | contig 13758 bp, 1 predicted proteins | sample 811201 | NCBI WGS metagenome assembly MDSZ01 (sample SAMN05326647, study PRJNA326480) | marine metagenome | isolation source: seawater | place: Indian Ocean: North | collected 2010
CCATCCTGGTGTGCCAGTGGGGTAGTAAGTCTGCTGCGTCATATCGGGGAAGGTGATCACGTAGGAGCTCTCGCCTGAGTATACGTCAGTCCCGAGGTCGATTTGGATCGTCTCATCGGCCAACCCTGTTACTGTGAACGTGCAGGCCTGGTAGTTTCCTGGGGTGTCGGCAATCGAGCACACTTCAGCGCCATCGAAGGTGACTGTTGCAATCTGCCCTCCGTCGCCGTAGGTGTCGAACAACTCGACGGTGAAGGGCGCCTCGTAGTTGACCAGCTCGTCCCCCTGGACCTCGAATTCCAAGAATCCGGAGCCGTCGCCGTAGGTGCCTTCTGCACCCCACTCCTGGTAGTCGCCGTCGGGCGAGGTCATCCAGTAGGTGCTCTCGTAAGCGTAGTAGTCCCATGTGTATGAGACCTCTAACATCGTGCCCTCCTCGGCGGTGATCGTTATGGTGCACTCGTCGCTGAACCCGTCAGTGCTTGAGGTGATGTAGCAGAGGCTGGCGCCGTTCACGACCACATCCAGGGTCTGGCCGCCGTCCCCGTAGTCGTCGATGACTCCGAATGTGTACTCCCCGACCAGGGTCGCCGGTGTCGAGGGGGTGGTGTACTCCCCCATCGACTCGACGGAGTCCTCGAAGGTGATCATGTCGATGACGTTCCAGTCGCTGTCGTAGTATGCCAGGTTGTCGACACCGAACGACTCTGAGTCGTCATTGGTGCTGAACTCCCCTAGCAGGTAGCCGTCCTCGGACGGTACTGCTGTGCTCCACTGCCACCAGTATCCCTCGCAACCGCAGTTGTCGATGTCTCCGAAGGTCAGAGAGTCGGAGTGGCCGAGCTCTGTGGTCGTCCCGTCTTCCCCGACCCAGTAGGCCGCGAAGTAGTCCTCGGGATCCCAGTCGGCGCTGGAAATGGCGAACCACATTCCGATCGCAGCGACGCCGGTCCCGGCGTCCGTGTAGAAGCGGAACACGCCATCGGTGTCGGAGATCCGGAACCACTGGTCGCCGTCTGCCGCGCCCCCGAAGGTGCTGGTGTCATCGGTTATCCCTAGCCAGTCCCCGTCGTTGAGGCCCTTTCCGGCGTTGTCGCCCTCGTTCCTGTCGATGGTAGTGTGGAAGCCCATGGTAGAGCACTCGTCGAAGTCGTCGGTGAGGCCGTCCCCGTCGGTGTCCAGGCTGGAGCACCTGTCGAGCGGCTCGACGTCGTCTTCGTCGCTGGTGCCGTCTCCGTCGGCGTCGGTGTCCTCGTTGTCGCCGGTGCCGTCGTTGTCGGTGTCCAGCCACTCGCCGCCGTCATACGGTGCCCAGTCGTCGTCGTTGTCGACCCCGTCGCCGTCCCAGTCGTCGTCGAGATCGTCGCAGGTGCCGTCGCCGTCGAGGTCCTCGACGTCGTCGGCGGTCATTGGGTCCGTGCCGCAATCCGCCTCGTGGGAGTCGGAGTAGCCGTCGTTGTCGTCGTCCGGGTCTACGTCATCGCAGATCCCGTCGAACTCGTTGTCGTACGGGACGCTAGAGTCGTCCAGGGGATCGGTGCCGCAGGCGGCCTCCGAAGAGTCCCCGTATCCGTCGTCGTCGTCGTCGTTGTCAAGAGCCAGGCCGTCAGTCGTGGTGACTTCGTTCACCATGCCGATTTCGAACACGCCGAAGTAGCTGTCATAGTACCACTGGTACCAAATCGTCTCGTTGAACAGCTCAACGGTGTTGGTGCCGTCGTTGGTCGTCAGGATCACGTTCGGCGAGAGCCCGGCCTGCGCTGCCTGGTAAGACGAGTAGGATACGTCGTCTGCCACCAGGTAGATGCCGGCGTCTGTGGTCATCGTGCAGGTGTCCGTGGAACCGGCGGAGCCGGATAGGGAGATTATGCACAATAGGCCTCCGTTCGCCTCGTACGCGAAGACCGTCATATCGGTTGCCTGCGCCCAGAGTTCGTAGGTTACCGAGGAGGCGCTCGAGCCTGTGATCGAGTCGGGCAGGCCGTCGCCGTCGGTGTCCACGCTGGCGTTGGGGTCGAGGTCGAATGCGTCCGTCTCGTCGCCCACGCCGTCTCCGTCGCAGTCGGCGGAGAGCGTGCACTCATACGACTCCTCTTCGTAGTCCATCACGGTATCCCCGTCGTCGTCCCAGTCTACGTCATCGCAGATCCCGTCGCCGTCGGTGTCGATGGTGCCGCTGGGGTCCAGCGGGCATTGGTCTGCCTGGTCGTCGGTGCCGTCGCCGTCGTCGTCGGCGTCTGAGTTGTCTCCCAGGCCGTCTCCGTCGGTGTCGGCCCACTCGCTATCGTCGTCGGGGAAGGCGTCGTCGGTGTCGTTCACGCCGTCGCCGTCGTCGTCCGGGTCGTCTCCGTTGCAGAGTCCGTCGCCGTCGTCGTCGGTGTAGCCTGAAGCGTCGTCGGGGCACTCCTCCCAGTCGTTGTTCACGCCGTCGCCGTCCCTGTCAGGGTCGAGGAGGTCGCATATCCCGTCGCCGTCCATGTCGGCTGGTGTGTCCGAGCCGTTCAGTGGGTCGCTCGAGGAAGAGTATCCGGAGGTGCCGTCGGAGCAGTCGCCCGTCTCGTGCGAGTCGGAGTATCCGTCGCCGTCGTCGTCGGTGTCGGCGTTGTCGCCGGTGCCGTCGCCGTCGGTGTCGGTGGTCTCGCTCGCATCGCCCGGGAAGTCGTCGACCGTGTCGTTGGTGCCGTCACCGTCGCAGTCGACTAGGGCCGAGCATGTCGAGTTGAACTCGTACGCGTCCTCGGTGCCGTCGTCGTCGCAGTCGGACAGCAGTGAGCAGTCCGTGGTGCCGTCGTCGAACTCGTCGACGTCCATGACGCCGTCGTTGTCGTCGTCCATGTCGAAGCCGTCGCACTCGCCGTCGCCGTCGGTGTCCGTCGGCAGTGATGCGTTGGAGAGCGGGTCGGAGCCGCACTGCATCTCGTTGCCGTCAGTGAAGCCGTCCTCGTCGTCGTCCAGATCGAGGGCGGCGTTGCCTCCGAACAGCATCCCGCTGTCTATGTCCAGGTAAGCGACGCTGCTGGTGCCGTTCACTACAAGTTCGAACCCGATGGTCTCGCCGGAGAGGTCCTCCCCCTCCGGGGTGCCGCCCGTCCATGCCCGCCAGTGGTCCCACTGCAGGGTTGGGTCGTCAGCGCAGTTGTAAACGGTTGGGCTGCCATCGAACAGGTCCGCAGCGTAGTTCAGGTGACCAGAGATGGTCCAGTTCTCGTCGGATCCTGCCGCGTTGCAGTCGAAGCTCGTGAAGTTGAACTGGATGTAGACGTTGCCATCGCCGTCGAAGTCCAAGGTGAAGTTAGCGGAGAGGATGGCGTTGTCGCTGCCGAGCTCGCCGCAGTCGGCGATCCCGTCCCCGTCCGAGTCGGTCATGTCGATTGTGTCGGCCCAGCCGTCTCCGTCTGTGTCCGTGTCCATGCATGCGTCCAGCGGGTAGGGGTCGGACGTGTCGTCGGTGCCGTCTCCGTCGTCGTCGGTGTCGGCGTTGTCGCCGGTTCCGTCGCCGTCGGTGTCCACCCACTCATCGGCGTCCAACGGGGCGAAGTCGTCGTCGTTGTCGACGCCGTCTCCGTCGTTGTCGTCGTCCTGGATGTCATCGCACAGGCCGTCTCCGTCGGTGTCCGTCGGCTCGTTGGTCGAGTCGAGAGGGTCGCTCCCGCACTCCACCTCGGCTGCGTCCGGCCATACCGGGGCGGCTCCGACCTGGATAATTTCTGCTTCCAAACCGGCACCACCGTCTCCGTACGAGTCGCTGAGCGTGATCGTGTACGTGCCCGGGGTGGTGTATGTCCATTCGTAACTCGTGGATGAGTCGAATCCTGAAGGGGCCCAGCCCGTCAAGTCAGCGCCCTCGTCCGAGCCGTCAGTGCAGTCCGCGTAGCCGTCGTTCACCCAAGAGAGATAGACGGCTTCGGTTCCGTCGTCGCACAGGAACATCTCGCCGTAGTACCAGTGGTAGTAGTAGTTCGGGTGCCCTGCAGGCGCAAGATCCGTGGCCGTGGTCTGGCCCGGTTCGAGGATGGTTAGCCCTGTCTCGCTAGGGTAGGAGTCAGTGCTCAGGTTGACCGTGAGCTCCTGCCCCGCCTCCAATATGAAAGTGCAATCTTCTGAGGAGTAGGACGTACTTCCGTACGAGCAGATGGTTCCGGTGAAGGGAACCGCACTGGTGTCGTAGTCGTCGTCGTCGTCCTCGGTGAGGGAGGTCGCGCAGTCGGCGAGGATGGAGTCGGGGTTGCCGTCTCCGTCTGTGTCCGTGGTCGCGCATGCGTCCTCTGGGAAGTCCTCGTCGGTGTTGTTCACCCCGTCGCCGTCGGTGTCGATGTCCAGGTAGTCGCAGGTCCCGTCGCCGTCCATGTCGCTGGGCACTGTGTCGGCGTCCGTGGAGTCGCCCCCGTCGCCGTCGCAGTTCGTGTCCTCGTCGTCGTTGGACCACCCGTCGCCGTCCATGTCGTCGTCCAGCGTGTCGGTTATTCCGTCGTTGTCGTCGTCAGAGTCGGCGTTGTCGCCCCAGGAGTCGCCGTCGTTGTTGGCCCACTCCGCTGGGTTGTGAGGGAACTCGTCGTCGTCGTCGCTCACGTTGTCGCCCGGGTAGTAGTCGTAGCCGGCGGTCGATCCGAGTCCTGTGTAGGTGTTGCAGGTCGCGGTCATGTTGGCCGTCGAGTTGTCGTCGTCGTGATCGTACTCCGCACCGTCCGCGTGGGGGCAGGTGTCGTCGTCGGTGTCGGCGTTGTCGCCCACTCCGTCGCCGTCGTTGTCTGCCCACTCGGTGGAGTCGTTCTCGAACTCGTCGTTGGAGTTCTGGTATCCGTCGCCGTCGCGGTCGTTGTCGGAGTTGTCCCCGATCCCGTCGCCGTCCATGTCGGTCGACTCGTTGGCGTCGTTGTCGTGCGTGTCGATGGAATCTTCCACGCCGTCGCCGTCGCAGTCGGTGGAGAGCGTGCAGCCCTCCTCCTCGTCTGCGTCGTCGACGCCGTCAGCGTCGTCGTCGTCGTCGACGCCGTCGCACAGCCAGTCCCCGTCAGTGTCCAGCGGGGTGTCGGTCGTGTTCATCGGGTCGGACCCGCAGGTCGCCTCGTCGGCGTCAGGGAATCCGTCAGCGTCGTCGTCGTAGTCCAGGTATGTGCCGTAGCCGCTTTCCGCCGGAACTACCTGCCCCGTGATCTCCAGGTCGTAGATCGTTGTCGCTCCGCCGCCGTCGCCGTAGGTGTCCTCCAGCGTCAGGGTGTAGGTCCCAGCGTCGGTGAACATGTAGGTGTACACACTGTTGCTGCTGTAGTAGCCGCCGTAGTCGTCCCTCAGGTCCACGGAGGTCCCGTTCGGGAGCTCCAGGATGGCGATAGTCTCGCTACCCCAGTTGTCCGTGGTCAGCCAGATGTACAGCCCGACAGAGGCAGTGAAGGTGCAGATTGCATCCTCGTAGCCGTTGCCGTTGCTGTCATCGTCGTTCCACATGACCGCGCAGTCGGATAGCACTGTGCTGGTGACTGCGTATTCGTTGACCAGAAGGTTCGGGAAGGTGTCGGCGAGGCCGTCTCCGTCGAAGTCGTCCCAGGCCTCTGGGTCGTTGTCGAAGGCGTCGTCCACGTCGTCCACGCCGTCTCCGTCGCAGTCGGAGGTGAAATCGCAGCCCGACTCCTCGTCGGTGTCGTTCACGCCATCGTTGTCGTCGTCGGCATCGCCGTTGTCGCCGATCCCGTCGCCGTCTGCGTCGACGGTCTCGTTCTCGTCGTCGGGGAAGGTGTCGGTGTTGTCGCCGACCCCGTCGCCGTCCGTGTCGGTGGTCTCGTTCGCGTCTGATGGGAAATCGTCAGCGTTGTCGCCGACCCCGTCGCCGTCCGTGTCGGTGGTCTCGGTGGAGTCGTTGTAGAACTCGTCGGCGTTGTCGCCGACCCCGTCGCCGTCCGTGTCGGCGGTCTCGTTCTCGTCGAGCGGGAATGCGTCGTCGGCGTCGGAAACGCCGTCTCCGTCGCAGTCGTCGATCATGTCGCAGCCCGACTCCTCGTCGGTGTCGTTGACGCCATCGCCGTCGTCGTCTGAATCCGCGTTGTCGCCGATCCCGTCGCCGTCGTTGTCATCCCACTCGGACGAGTCGTCCGGGAATGCGTCCGAGGTGTCGTTCACACCGTCGTTGTCGTCGTCGTCGTCGGCGTTGTCGCCGATCCCGTCGCCGTCGTTGTCGTTGTCCTCATCGCCGTCGAGGGGGGCCCAGTCTTCGGAGTCGTTTGTTCCGTCGTTGTCGTCGTCGTCGTCGGCGTTGTCGCCGATCCCGTCGCCGTCGTTGTCCGAGGACTCGTCGGCGTCCTGCGGGAATGCGTCGTCGGCGTCGTCCACGCCGTCGTTGTCGGAGTCGCTGTCGTAGTTGTCGGCCAGCCCGTCTCCGTCGGTGTCGATGTCCAGGTCGAGGCTAGTGACGGACACGTCGCCCAGTGTCGCGTTGGCGAACACTGTTCCCGTCGTGTTCAGTGCGTGGCTGATGACTGCGGACGTGCTGTTCGCATCGTCGTCGAAGTCCATGTCCAGCCAAACCGTCTGGGGGAAGTCCCAGTTCGCCTTGGTGAACTTGAGGTATGAAGGGTCTACCGATATCAGACTGTTGTCCGATGTCGGAGTGACGACCAGCACACCATCGGGAGCCTCGTCAAGAGACACCTCGTACCAGCCAGAGCCGCCCTCGGTGACCCACACCGACGTGACGTCAGTGGAGATCGAGGCCCTCATTGCCCTTGCTTCATCTCGTAGTTCTGTTGCCTCTGGAACCATGGGCAAGATAGCTGACGCTATCATCACGGCCACCATTAGCAGGGTTCTTGCTGTCTGTTTCACGTTTCTCATTTTATCAGTCCTCCTGTCCTTCATCGTCGTCCTCTTCGAAGTCGTAGTCCTCGAATTCCTCCGTGTAGTCCTCGGCTTCGTCCTCATCGCTGGACCCGGCCCTCTGGGACATCTGCAGCAGGCCGTATCCGGCTGCCGCTATTGCCCCGACTATCCCCACGTAGGGGAGCGGGTCGTAGCTGACCTTGTCGATCAGTGTGATTGGGTTGGCCTGGTCTCCCAGGCCGTCCTCGTTCGCGTCGTACCACTCGTTGGCATCGCGCGGGAATCGGTCCTCGTCGCCCACTGCGCACTCGACGTATGCGAGCTTGGAAGCGGTGCCGATCCCTGTGTTGACGCACTGTGGGTCCGGGAAACCGTCGTTGTCGTCATCGGGGTCGATGGCGTCGCAGGTCCCGTCGCCGTCTAGGTCCACTGGGGTCTCGGACGCTACGTCCTTGTCGCCGGATCCGCCCGCGTTCGCGCAGGCGACCTCCTGTGCGTCCAGCCATCCGTCGCCGTCGTCGTCGTTGTCCGCGTTGTCGCCGGTTCCGTCACCGTCCGAGTCCTCCTTCTCCAGGGGGTTGTTCGGGAAGGCGTCGTCGATGTCGATCACGCCGTCGTTGTCGTCGTCACCGTCTACAAGGTCGCATTCGTTGTCTCGGTCGTTGTCGGATGGTACGGACATCGTGTCGAGCGGGTCCGTCAGGCAGTCCAGCTCCTCTTGGTCGGTCCAGCCGTCGTTGTCGTCGTCGTCGTCTAGCTCGTCGCCCATTCCGTCTCCGTCACTGTCGCTGCTCTCCGAGTCGTCTGTCGGGAAGGCGTCGTCGAAGTCGGGTATTCCGTCCCCGTCGTCGTCCGTGTCAGTTACCGCGTCGCAGAGTCCGTCGGAGTCTGCGTCGAGCGGCTGACCGGGAGGGCTGTCCGTGGCCGAGTATTCTGCTGCGTTCAGCGGATCGCTGCCGCAGGTGTCCTCTTCTGAATCCAGCCATCCGTCGCCGTCGTCGTCGGCATCGGCGTTGTCGCCGGTTCCGTCGCCGTCAGTGTCGATCCATTCTGTGGAGTCGTCGGGGAACGCGTCTGTCTGCCCGGGGCAGTTTGAGGCGATTCCGTCATCGGTGGATGGGAAGTAGTTGTTACCCTCGATCTGCACTATGGCCTGGGCGTCTTCCCATGCCTGTGCGTCGCAGGTGTCCCACCATCCGTCGTTGTCGTCGTCCATGTCCCTGTTGTCACCGAGGCCGTCCCCGTCCGAGTCGGCCCACTCCGTAGAGTCTAGCGAGTCCCAGTCTTCGGTGTCGTTCACACCGTCGTTGTCGTCATCTGGGTCTAGCACGTCGCAAATGTCGTCGGAGTCGCTGTCTAGTGGCATGTCCATGGCCAGCAGCGGGTCGCTTAGGCACGAAATCTCGTATGCGTCGTCGTGCCCGTCGCCGTCGTCGTCCATGTCCTCCACCAGGTCAGTGGAGCAGTCCGGAACGATGCTGTCGGGCATCTCGTCTCGGTCTGTGTCGGTGTCAGCGCACTCGTCGAAGTCGAATGCGTCGTCCACGTCTTCGGTTCCGTCGTTGTCGCCGTCGTAGTCCAGGTAGTTGCTTGCAGATGCGTGCTCCGTGTCGGACGTAGAGACGATGTCGCATAGGCCGTCGCCGTCGTAGTCCGTCGGGCTGATGTTGCCGTCTAGGTGCGCCATGCTGGCGGCTCCCAGGCAGATCTGCTCCTCGATGTTGGTCCAGTTGTCCCCATCGACGTCTGGGTCGACGTCGTCTGCGAGCCCGTCGCCGTCCATGTCGGAGGTCCCGTTCTCGTCCATCGGCATCTCGTCCAGGTCGTTCCCGACCCCGTCGCCGTCTATGTCGTCGTCTATGGCGTCGCAGATTCCGTCTCCGTCGGTGTCGGCTGGCGTGCTGTTGGCGTCATACGGGTCTGTGCCGCAGTCCACCTCCAGCTGGTCTAGCCACCCATCGCCATCTGCGTCGAGCGTGAAGAATGTCACGTTGATGCTGTAGCCCTCGCCGTCCTCGTCGTATCCGTACCAGTTGTGCACCGATATTCCGAAGAACGAGTCTGTCGAAGAGGCGTAGTTGCTCGTGTTGTATGTGAACGAACCTGCGAAGGCCGCTGCGCCGATGTAGAAGTCGTTGAAGGACGAGTCCCACCCATACATGAAGTGGTAACCGTCGCAGTCCTCTCCGCCGTTGGTGACGTTGTCGCAGGTCCACTCGATCTCGAAACCGTAGTTCGCCGGAACCTCGAACAGGAAGAGGTCGGTAATGTCGACCTGTCCGTGGCTCCATCCGAGCCACTCAAGGGTGTTTGTGTTGTTCAGTGTCTCCATCTGGGTCTGGTTCATGTGGTCGTTGACCATTACCGCGGTGGCTGCGCCCGGTCCAGCGTCCCCACCGGAGTTGGCGTCGTTCTGGTTGCCGCCCTCAAGCTCTGTTAGGGGGTGGAACGAGATGTTCAGCTCGTATGTGTGGTTGTCCAATCCCGAGTATAGGGAGTTGTAGACGTACAGGTAGGCCCACCCGGGGGTGTCTGCAACGGCGTTGGTCGCGTCCCAGCCGTTGGCTGCGCAGGCATCGTTCGGGTCGGGCGTGTCACAGCCGGATGCGTTGTGGAACGTTCCGACCGGCCAGAGCCCGGAGATCAGCGTCCCCTCGTCGAGGCCGTATCCCGAGTCGTACTGCATGTAGTACGCTAGGTTAGTGCCGCTGCAAGGCTGGTGCTGCACCTGGCACATCAGAAGCTGAACGGCCCAGAAGTGGTTGTTCATGTCGTACTCGTCATCCATGTCGATGTCGTAATCGACCTGGATGTAGTGGCCCTCTGGGACTGCGATGCTGTACATGTCGTAGGCGTCCCAAGTCATGTCGAGCCATCCTGTGCAGGCCCCGCCTTCCCAGTACTGCCTAACGGCGCCACTGGAGTCGCGGGGGTTCAGATCTGCCTGAGTGCTCTCGTTGGTGAACGTGTGACCGCTCCATGAGCCTGGGTAGACCAGGTCGGCTGCGTCCCCGGAGGGAGCAGAGCCTGCCATGCCGCAGTCGTCTTGGTTGTCCCCTGGGGCCATGCCCGGGTTGAGCATGTTGATGGAGACCTCGTAGTCGCCGCTTCCACGATCTGTCCAGACCCTGATGTAGATGTCCTGGTCGTTGTCGTCGAAATTCGCCAGCACGCACTCCGGGTTGTCGTTGTACGATGAGTCGATGAAGCTCAGCCACCCGTATGTCGGGTTGATGTAGTAGAGGTTCAGATCGATGTCGTTCTGCTCTGGGAACGAGACGCAGACCTCCATGGCGTAGGATGGTGGCAGGAAGATCTTGTAGTAGTCATACATGTCGAAGCTGTCGTGACCATAGCCCTCGAAGGTCATGTTCGAGGTGGTAAGGTTCATCGGGTCGGCCGATGAGTCCCCTGCGTCCATGCCCCTACCGGCGTCGTTCTGGTTGAGGCTGTCCTCGGGCTCCTCGGTCCCATTGAACAGCTCGAAGGCCACGGTGTAGTTGCTCTCGTAGTCCTCGTTCATGTCGTTCAGTAGGAGCCTCAGGTATACCACCGAGTCCGATGAAATGTCGCCGTTCCACGAGTAGGACTCGTTGGTTGCGACGGCCTGCGGGTGGAACCCGTAGGACGAGCTCACGAATGAGGTCGACCCGTACGAAGTCACCATGTACATGGCGAAGGAGATGTCCCCCTCGATCGTCTGGTTTACGTCGAAGTTGGAGTCCACCCCCTCTGGCCACTCTAGGCTTGCCCAGGCGCCGTAGCCGGCGGGTACGGAGATTTGGTACCAGTCGGCAGCGTCGTATCCGGTGCACATGGTCCCGGTGAAAACGCCGGACCAGGTGCCATCGTAGTTCTCGCTCGCTAGGTGCGTGACGTCCGTGGGATCGTCATCTGGGGTGAATGACCCCTCTGTGGCGTCCCCTTCTGTGTTGGGGCTCGACATGCCTGGCTCTGCTCCGTCGTCTTGGAAGAAGCAGGGTGGCGGCGAGCCGGGTTCAGTCTGGTACTCCAGGCTGTATCCGGATGCCGGTCCGCTGTAGTGTACTACCTCTGCGAAGACCAATTGGGCGATGCCCAGCTGACCGAGGTCGACGAACTCCGGCTGGCTGAAGTAGGAGAATGCGAACATCCCCAGAGGTGAGTTCGTGTCCATGTCGAATTCGTTGTAGACCTTCAGGTCCAGGTCCGCGCTGTTGTCCCAGTGCAGGGTCAGGTTAGCCTTGTAGTTCTCGGGAACCCATACTGCGTAGACGTCAGAGGTGTCTGTTGAGTCGACGTAGCCTCCTGCGGAGTCCTCGAAGTTGTAACTGTCGACAGAGAGGAGGCCGCTGAAGTTGCCCACTACTCTGCCGACCTTGAGGCCCATTCCCCCGTCACCGTATGTGTCGTGCTTCTCGACGAGGTAGGATCCGCTGTCGTTGTAGGTGGCAAGAGTGCCGGTGTAGTAGTCTGGGAGGCTGAATGTGTCTATTGATCCATCCGGCTTGGTAACGTCGATCGATGTCTCCGGGGTGCACCAGACGTCGCAGAAAGTGACGATAAGATCTGCGTACTCGTCTGGGCCCAGTTCGAAGGTTCCTGACTGGTATGACCACGAGGCTGGCTCGTCGGGCATGTCCAGTAGATTCATCGTCTGGGACGTTGTGGTGTCTCCGGGAAGTCCCCCATCGCCTGACCAGATTGTGATGTTCATCTGGTAGTCGTAGTCGTTGGAGTTGTAGCACTGGTAGCACCATACTCTGATGGCTACCTGCTCGTTCCCGACGTCGAGGGGGAAGGTGGCGTAGTTGCCTCCTGAGGTCCCCCCTCCCTCGGCGGCGTTGCCGTCGACTGTTGAGAGGGCTAGCGAGCCGGATCCGCCTACGTAATCCCAGGCCCAGCCGTCGGAGTAACTCTCGTGTCCCCCTACCTCACCAAAGGAAATGATGTAGGCATAGGAGTTCGAGTTGTTCCATGACACTGTCACGTCTAGGCCGAAACCAGGATCCATGTCGACGATGTAGTAGTCGACGTTGGTGTCGTTGAACCAGCTTCCCGGGTAGGAGCTGGTGGCGTTCATCTCTCCCCAGTAGGAGTTGGTCTCGCTTCCCGAGGCGAACGAGAAGTCCGCAGTCAGGTTCATGCCGGCCATCGAGGTGTTGGATGCGTCGTATCCACGGCATGCGTCGGGACCCATGCACGGGCTGGGAGGGGTCTCCCTGCTCGTGGAGTCGCGAAGCTCCGTGGGGGCATCCAAGGCCCCGATCATCGGTAGGCATACCGAGACAATCATTAGCATTGTCAGATTCACTGATCGTGTTGCATTTTCATTCATAGGCGTCACTTAGTGACATTGACGACTTGTATCGAATATAAACATCACTCAAAATGCTCAATTTTTCATAATTACCAGAATACGGAAAAATATACTGAAAATATTACTATAATTGGAAGAAATATCTGAAAAGCATAACTAAATTGATATTTAATTTACATAAAGCGGAAAATTGATGTAATGTATAATTTCTCATAATCTGGTAAAAAAAACACACGAGGTGTAAAAAGTGCACCATCTATATCCTGGGCGCTTCACCAGTCGTCGTAGTAGGCGCTCTCGTCGTCATCCCCCCAGTCCTGTTCCTCGTACTGGTCCTCCTTGCTGCCCCTCCTTCCCATCACGAAGGCTATGGAGCCGGAGGCGATCGCCGCCAGTGTGCCTAGGCCCACTATGGTTATCCCCGGATTGAGGCGCATGTGATCCATAGTGCTCAGGGGGTTGCCGTTGTCTCCCAGGCCGTCTGAGTTCCTATCCTCCCACTCGGTGGCATCCATCGGGAAGGCGTCCTCCAGATCGGACCAGCCGTCGTTGTCGTCGTCCGGGTCGATCAGGTCGCAGGTTCCGTCCCCGTCGTTGTCGCTTGGGAACTCGCTTGAAGAGACTGGTGACGTCTCGCACACCGCCTCCGTCGCGTCGGCCCATCCGTCGTTGTCGTCATCGGTGTCGTCCCCGTCGCCCTCGCCGTCCCCATCGGTATCCTTGGACTCGGTCGAGTCGAGCGGGAATGCGTCATCGAAGTCCAGGACAAGGTCGTTGTCGTCGTCATCGTCCAAATTGTCGCAGATTCTGTCTCCGTCGTAGTCGCTCGGAACTGAGGTCGGGTCCCTTGGGTCTGTGGCGCAAATGCTCAGCTCGTCTGAATCGTCCCATCCGTCGCCATCATCGTCCGGGTCGGAGTTTGATCCCAAATTGTCGGCATCGAGATCGTCCCACTCGTTGGGATCGTAGGGGAAGGCGTCTACCGTGTCATCCCAGGCGTCGTTGTCGTCGTCAGGGTCTACCACGTCGCATACCCCGTCGTTGTCCCAGTCGTCTGGTGCGGATTGGGCTAGGAATGGGTTCGTGCCGCAAGCGGACTCGTCGACGTCGACCCACCCGTCGTTGTCGTCGTCGGCGTCGGCATTGTCCCCGATAAGGTCGCCATCATTGTCTGACCACTCGCTGGGATCGAGCGGGAAGGTGTCGTAGTCGTCGGGGTAGCCGTCGTTGTCGTCGTCTGGGTCCGTTGCGTCGCCGAAGCCGTCCCCGTCGGTGTCGGTGCTCTCTGAGTCGTCAAACGGGAAGTCGTCGAGGTCGTTCCCAATCCCGTCACCATCGACATCATCGTCGAGAACGTCGCAGACTCCGTCTCCGTCGGTGTCGTCGGGAGTCGAGGAAGGGTCCATAGGGTCGGAGAGGCAGTCGACCTCCACGCCGTCATAGTGGCCATCGCCGTCGTCATCGCCGTCTGAGTTGTCCCCGATTCCGTCGGAGTCGGTGTCGTTCCACTCTTCAGCGTCGAAGTCGAAGCTGTCCTCGGAGTTTTCGTAGCCATCGCCATCGATGTCCTCGTCCGTCGAGTCGCAGATGCCGTCCCCGTCCAGGTCGTCCGGGACGGAGCCCGAGTCGAGCGGGTCCGACCCGCACGC
>MDSZ01079110.1_pt1 | contig 13758 bp, 9 predicted proteins | sample 811201 | NCBI WGS metagenome assembly MDSZ01 (sample SAMN05326647, study PRJNA326480) | marine metagenome | isolation source: seawater | place: Indian Ocean: North | collected 2010
AAAGAGCCAAAAACTAAGATGCATGATAAAGAAGTAGAACGCATATTTAAAATATCTATAAACGATTTATTATTAGAAGAAAACATGAAAAGAAAAAAAGATACCGCTGATTTAACTACTGCCATACCTTATTTTCATTTAGATAATGAGATGGTTTGGGGAGCAACATCAATGATTTTGGCAGAATTTAAAAGTATTCTTGAAGAGGTAGTATGACTCTTGGTGAATGGTTAAAATCTCTTACTGCAATAGATAAAATCATATTATTGATTATATACGGCATATGTATATATCTTAGTAAGGTTACATTAGAAAGTCTTATAGATTATTATGATACTAAAAAAGAGCACAGCGAATTTAGAGTACGATTTAGAATAACTCCTGCTGCACTTTTAAGTTTAGCTTTATTCTACAGCATTATACTCTATAAAATATTAAATGCTATATTTAAAATTATTCCATAGAATAATACAATCTGCTAATTAGTAAGATTTACAACTTTTAATCAAAGAATAATTTTTATTTCAATCACCTAATAGTTGATCTAGTTTTTCCTCAACTTTTTCCTCAACAATTTTCCTTGTTGACTGCTTAACTTCATTAATGGATTCAGATGTTGCCTCTTTCACCTTATTGACTTCTTTTGATACTGATTCTTTAAGCTCGTCTATACTTTTTGGAGCAACTTTACCTACGGAATTAGAATAAACAGCATAAACAATAAGAAGAATACCAACAACAAAAACTAATTTTATTATTTTTTTGACAAATGCATAGACTAGTAAAATAGAAAAAATTATTAATATAGCCATATACACTGGATTAGATGAGATTGTATTAATTAAGCTTTCCATTGCACGCTGAATATAAAAAAAGGAACTGGTTCAAGATTAATATAAATCTCATTAATTTTAATAATGAAATATGTTAGTATCCTTATTTTGATAACCAATTTATTTGCTAAATCAAAATATCCTTGTGATTCATTAATTTTATCCAAATCTACTCCTTTCCACAAAAAAATTAGCCTCCTCCCTATTGCTGGCTGGCAAAGAATTTCTTACAACACAAGTTTATTCGACTGCCAATTTTATCCAAGCTGTTCAAACTATTGTGCTCAGGCAATTAATAACCATGGAATCATTATAGGAAGCATAATCGCCTCAGATAGAATTATTAGATGTAATCCTTTTGCCTATAACTATCATTTGAAATTAAGTAGGCCATTTAAATTCAATGATAAAAGATTGATTGACCCGGTAAAACAACAAACAATAAGCTCAAAATATTCACCCTTAATTGCAGGATTACTATCTGCGATAATTCCTGGCCTAGGACGTGCATATTCCAATAGGACAATGGATGGAATGATGGGATTATGGACATTCTATCTTACAAGTAGTTCTGCTTATATTGCAGTAAAGCAAAATCGAAATATTTTAGGTCCTGTTTTAAGTGCTGCTTCTTTGTATATCTATCTTGGCGAGATATATGGTGCATGGAGAACCGCTAAATACTACCAAAAAATTTAACATTGAAGAGCCACCGACTGGATTTGAACCAGCGACCCACGCATTACGAATGCGTTGCTCTACCAACTGAGCTACGGTGGCCATTTAATATTCTCCAACTTCCAGCAGTTCAACTTCAAATATAAGAGTAGCACCCGGCGGAATCACATTACCTGCTCCTTTATCCCCATAAGCAAGTTCTGATGGAATTGTTAATTGTCTTTTCCCACCAACTTTCATACCCTTTACACCAATATCCCAACCTTTTATTACAGAACCTACTCCTAAAGTAAAAGAAAAAGGTTCGCGTCCTGGATTTAATGAAGAATCAAAAATGGAACCATCTTCCAATTTTCCAGTATAGTTAACAACAACTTTATTAAAATCCTGTGCCTGCTTACCCTCACCTTCAATTAAATCTTTAATAACCAATCCATTGTTCATATTTGAATAGCTCCCTTTACTTGCACAACCCATGACACTAATTAATAATAATATCAATAACAATTGAGCGATATTTCTCATTTTATCTACTGCCTTATAATATTAAAAAACTGCTGTAAATTTACCTTACATTACCAATGTCACAAAATCTATTGAAACCATGACGTTTTTATCATACGAGAAAAAGTTGAAGGTCATACTGTTTTTCTTTTTACTATCTGTAATAAACGCAAATGACAGACTGTTTCTTGAAAAAGCTAGTATCCTTGAAAGTAAAATATTACTTGGAGAGCAAGTCAAGTTTATTTCCGGTGATGTTATATTAAAAAAAGGAGACTTAACATTGTTTTGTCAAAACGGTAGGCAATATACAAATATTGCAGTGTTATATGATGATATATTGGCAACTCAAGATGAACAAAGTTTAACATGTGATACTATTAAATTTTATTCAAAAAATGATATCCTTTTAAGCATTGGTAATTCTCATGTTTGGAATAATGAATATGATATACAAGCAGATTCAATTACAGTTTATACAAAATTAGATAGCGGCGTTGCAGTTGGGAACGTAACTCTAATTCAAAAGGGACAAACGATAAAAGCAAATAGAATTGAATACAAAAAAAATAAATCACAAAACGGAGTGTCCTACAATGCTATAGGGAATGTTATTATTACAGATTCTTCTAGGATTGCCAATTGCGGACTAGCCCGTTATGATAGAGAGAAAGAAATTACTAGCTTAGAAGAGAATCCAAAAATAAAAGAAAATAATCGAATCCTAAGTGGCGATAAAATTATTTTAAAATATCAAAATGATATTTTAAAGGAACTCGAAATTCCAAAAAACGCATATGCAATTACCCCTGTTCTAGGATTGCGAAATTCTTTAATTGACTCTTTACAACAAAAAGATAGCCTAAAATTTGAAGACCAAATGAAAGGCAAAAAATTATATAGTTTTTTTAAAAACGGATACATTGACTCCTTAAGAATTGAAGGTATGGCAAAATCACTCTATCACGTATTTGAGGATTCAATATACCAAGGAAAGAATGATGCCTCAGGCGATACAATAGCCATATCATTTTTAGATGGTGAATTAGATATGATTAATATCATCGGTGGCTCAAAGGGTGAATACACACCTGACTCAATATCAAATGAAATAAATAAGCCAATAAATTATAAAGCAGATAAAATCAAATATCATATTGCTCATAATGAATCCGATTTTCAAGGAAATGTTAGTATAAAACATGATTTTACTAATCTTGATGCAGGGTTTGTTAATGTAAATTGGAAAACAAATATGCTTGATGCACTTCCAGTCATTAAAGGAGATACTATAAATAATCCAATTTTCCCTGTAATTAGAGAAAAAGGAAGAGACCCAATGACAGGGAATGAAATGACCTACAACCTTAAAACTCGAAAAGGACGCATAACTCAAGGTAAGACAAAAGCAGATGATGGATATTATAAAGGGAATAGAATTCGTAATGAATCACAAAAGGTTTTCTATATTGAAAATTCTAAATATACTACTTGCGATAAAGACACTGCGCATTTTCACTTTGAATCGAAAAAAATGAAAGTTATTCAAAATGATATAGTTATTGCGCGTCCCATAATACTGCATCTTGGACAAATACCAATTTTAGGTGTACCATTGGGAATTTTTCCACATAAAGGAGGAAAACGTCATTCCGGATGGATAATGCCTTCATACGGGGATAATAAAAACCGCGGACAATATATACAAGGACTTGGTTTTTATTGGGCTCCTAGTGAATACTGGGACTCGAAATTCACATTAGGATTTGGAGATAAGCAAGGCGCAACATTTAAAATAAATACTCAATATCGTGTTCGCTATAAGTTTAATGGAAGTCTAAATTTCTTTAATAGACAATATTTAAATAACACAAATGACATAATGGATCTAGCCGAAAATCGTAATGCAAGCACTACACTCAGGTGGACTCACAAGCAAGAACTCAGAAATAATCAAACATTAAATGCAAATGCCACTTATTCTACAAGTGGTGATTATAATAAAAAATATGGACTAACTGAAGCTGAGCGCATGGACCAAAAAGCGATATCTAACATCAGCTATTCTAAAAGATGGCCAAAGTCAAAAAATTCATTTAGTACAAACTTTTATTCAAATATAGACTTATTAATCGATGAAAAAACAAATCCTCAAAGCAATTATTTTGTAGCACCAAACAGATCAGGTGTCCAATTGAATATTCAAAATAGAACATTCCCAAAATTCTCTTTTAGGCATGGTCAAAGTAATCTGTTCCCAACAATAGCAACTAAGAAAAGATGGTATAATACAATCACATGGAACTATGGGTTAAATTATAATAGCACAAATAGAAAGTATTATGAATCTATAGAAACAGAACCAGATAGTTTTCTTTTTGAATGGGAAAAAGATTCAGATGGTTTATTGATACAAAAAAATGAAGAAAAAAGTGGATGGATACATACGTCAAGTATAAATGCTCCTCAAAAGTTGTTCAAATATATTTCAATTAATCCAAGTGCTAATTTTAAATCAGTATGGGTAAATGAAACCCAAGAGGGAATTTGGAATGGTTCAAGTTTTGATAAAATTACGCAAAAGGGATTCGCAACTAGGACCACTGGCTCTTTTTCTATGAATGCAAATACTCAGCTATATGGCCTATTTTCAATCCCAATTGGATCTCTAAAAGCACTACGCCATGTTGTATCACCATCTATTGGTTATTCATGGACTCCTGACTTTTCTAAGAGGTTCTTTGGTCAAGACTTAGGATACGTAATCATGGAAAAAGATTCTTTAAATAACGAAGTTTACCATGATAGATTCTCTGGTACAATGGCTGGTAATACTCCTCGATCTGAAAGAAAATCAATGACATTCGGATTGAACAATATTTTTCAGGCTAAAATCAAGGACGATGATGATGAAAAAAAGATAGATCTTCTTAGTTGGAGAATGAGCACAAGCTATAATTTTGCAGCTGACTCAATTAGATTAGCAAATCTACGCTCAAATATCAGGTCTAAAATTGCAAAAAAACTGAACTTAGACCTAAGCATGACACATGATTTCTATAAATATGACCAAGAAAAAAATCGCCGTACTGGAGCATTCAATAAAGACATAAATGGTTTTATTGCTCCTCGACTTGTTAACGCTCGGCTATCCACTGGATTCAAAATATTGGGGTCATCATGGACAGAAGATGAAAAGAAAAGTGAATATCAAGCAGATAAAGATACTAGTGAAACTGAAGAAGGCCTAAATGATCTTAGTTTAATAGATCCATTAAAAAACATAAATAATACAACAAATAAAAATCAATCGTGGAGTAGTAATATTAGTTTAAGCTATTCATATACTGCAACAAATCCTTCAAGCCCTAAAAAAACATTTTGGGCTAATACAACAACTACTGTTAACGTAACACCAAATTGGAGAGTGTCATATCGAGCAAGATTTGATTTAATCAAACGTAATCTTGTTAGTCATTCATTTTCAATATACAGAGATTTGCACTGTTGGGAACTATCATTAAACTGGACTCCAAATGGTCTAGGACAAGGAATTAACTTTAGACTAAATGTAAAATCACCAACACTAAGTGATCTTAAAATTGAAAAAAAGGGAGGAGTTTATTCTGGCGCAGGACTTTAAATCATTAATTGTGCAACATATTATAATTATGGAAATTCATCCTAGAAAATAAACCTATTATGATTTGTCCTAAATGCCATGCTGAGTATCTAGACCATGTAAATGAATGCGGTGATTGTAATATTAAACTAGTTGATGCTTGTATACTTGATCTTCCAATCCCAGAAATGACATGGAAGCCACTGCAACCATTTGAAGGAAAAATATTTGCTGATATGGCAGCTGAATTATTAGATAAAAATTTGATACCTTATTATTTAAAAATGGATTGGGTATCTTCGGCTTTCAATATTGAAGCTACCAATCTCCCTGGCCAAACAATTCGTATTTTTGTACCTGAACAACACTTTAACAAAGCATCTCAATTAATTATAAACATAATTGGGGAAAAAGATGAATCAATTTCGTAGTGTAAAGGGTACTCATGATATCCTGCCTAATGAAAGTAAAAAATGGCAAGAGCTTGAATTAGTTGTGCAAGAAATATGCAATCAATACGGATATAATGAAATACGTACTCCAATTTTCGAAAATACTAATCTATTCTCAAGGGGTGTTGGGGAAGAAACTGATATCGTTTCCAAAGAAATGTATACCTGGACTGATAAGGATGGTACATCACTGACTCTAAGACCGGAATTAACAGCATCTGTAGCTCGCTCATTCATTCAAAACAACCTTGGTAGTCAAGCAATAATTCAACGACTTTATTATAAGGGTCCTCTTTTTAGAAGAGAGCGTCCGCAAAAAGGACGGCAACGTCAATTTCATCAATTCGGTGTTGAAGCATTCGGATCAGAAAACCCTGAACAAGATGCCGAAATTATTGCAATTGCATGGGGAATTCTGAATCGCTGTGGTATTTCTGAAAATGCTAGTCTCAATATAAATAACATAGGCTCAGAAAAATGCAGAATTGGCTATCGTAAAGCATTAAAAAATTATATTCTGCCCTACATAAATGATTTTTCTAAAACTAGTCAACACAGATTCAAAAATAATCCTCTTCGTATTCTTGATACAAAGTCTGAAAAAGAACAAATTATTTTAAAAGACGCTCCAGTAATATCGGATTTCCATACTATTGAGGATAGTAAACATTTTGATTACCTAAAAAATTACTTAAATGCTTTAAATATATCATTTACTGTAAATGATAAATTGGTGAGAGGTTTAGATTACTATACTAAAACCGTATTTGAGTTTAATTCTACAATACTCGGCGCACAAGATGCTCTTCTAGGAGGTGGTCGCTATGATGGATTGGTTAAAATGCTAGGCGGTAAACAAACACCTGGAATAGGATTTGCAGCAGGAATGGAACGTTTTCTAATTGCAATGGATAAATCCAAAAAACAAGTTAAAATGTTAACACCAGATATTTACTTTATTTGCATTGATTTAGAAGGGCTTTCTGCATCGCTAAAAATCTCGAATGAACTTAGGAAAGAAGGATTTATTGTCATAACCGATACACTTAGAAGGAGTATGAAATCACAACTTCGAGAGGCAAACAAACTAAATTCAAAGTATACTATAATATTAGGTAAGAGAGAAATTGATAATGGGACTCTTATTTTCAAAAACCTTGAGAGAGGAACACAAAAAACAATCTCTCAAACAGAGGTAATAAACTTCTTTCATGATTTGACAAACTAAATTTCATGACATTATATTATGTGTACGTACATAAAAAACAAATTTTTGTAACAACTTGATAACAGAGAATAATATGAATGCAAAATCACTATTGATTGTTGAATCACCAACGAAGGTAAAAACAATACAAAAACATCTTGGTAGCGAATATGATGTTATTTCTTGTGTAGGACATGTCAAAGACCTTCCAAAAAATGATTTAGGCATCGATATTGAAAATAATTTTGAAATTAAACTCACTGTCTTGCCAGATAAAAAAAAGTTTATAACTGAACTCAGAAAAAAATCAAAAGTAGCTAATAAAGTACTGATCGCAACCGATCCAGATAGAGAAGGTGAAGCAATTGCATCGCACCTTGCAACCGAGATTCCTGACGAAAAATTACAAAGAGTGCAATTTACTGAAATAACTAAAGCCGGAATTAATGAGGGAATAGAAAATATAAGAGAGATTGATAATGATCTCGTTTTAGCACAAACAGCTCGTAGAGTCATTGACAGATTGGTTGGGTATAAAGTATCACCAGTATTATGGGCCACCCTTCAAAGTAATATGAATTTTGTATCAACTAACCTATCCGCTGGGAGAGTACAATCATCAGCCGTTAAAATGATAGTCGATCGTGATAGACTTAGAGCTCAGTATAATATAACTACATATTTTGACCTCAAGGCAAATCTAAAGAAATCTTCTGATCAGAAAGCTGCACTAAGTGCTACTTTAGTAAATATAGATGGTAAAAAGGTAGCTTCAAGCAATGATTTCGATTCTGATACTGGAAATATAAAAAATAAAGATGTTTTACTCCTGACAGAATCTCAGGCTGATGAACTTGTAAAAGAACTCCAATCAAACGATTGGATTGTATCAGATATAAAAGAGCGACCAAGAACGTCAAACCCCAAGCCTCCATTTACCACCAGCACACTTCAACAAGAAGCAGCCAGGAAACTAAGAAGCTCAGCCAGACAAACCATGAGTGCTGCACAAAAATTATACGAAAATGGCTTCATAACATATATGAGAACAGACTCAACTAATTTATCTAAAGAAGCAATTATAGGAGCACGAAAAGTTATCCAAGAGCTCTACGGAAATGAATATCTTCCAGAAAAATCAAATCATTATAATACCAAGGTACGAAATGCACAGGAAGCACATGAAGCCATCAGACCTGCCCATCGCACTTTCCGTTCAGTAAATGAAGTACGCCAAAGTCTTGGTGAAGATATTGCAAAATTATATGATCTCATTTGGAAAAGAACGGTTGCAAGTCAAATGCTACCTGCCAAACTAAAACAAACAACTATTACTATCAAAAATCAAAAAGCTGAATTCCGTGCAAGTGGACAAGTTATCTTGTTCCCAGGGTATATGAAAGCTTATGTTGAAGGAAGAGATAATCCTGACAAAGATCTTGCAAACAAGGAACGTATTCTACCTGCTTTAGAAATTTCAGAAAGACTTAATTGTATAAATCTTGAACCAGATTCACATAGTACAAAACCGCCAGCACGTTTCACAGAGGCATCTCTTGTAAAAGCTTTAGAAGAAAATGGTATTGGAAGGCCCTCTACCTTTGCATCTATTTTGGGAACAATTGTTAAAAGAGGTTATGTCGATCGAAAAAATGGAAAACTCTCTCCTACATATCTAGGTTTAGCCGTAACTCAACTTTTAGAAAACCATTTTACAAATCTTGTCAGTAAGGAATTTACAGTAAAAATGGAAGATGGATTGGATGAAGTGTCCCGTGGTGAATTGGATGCTATACCATTCATGAAAAATTTTTATAAGGGAGGTGGTAGATTCACTGGATTGGAAAATATGCTTGATCAGAAAGTAGATATTCCCGCTGCATGCTCCATAGCTATGCCAAAAGAAATTTCTGATACAACAGAAGGTCGTATTGGAAGATATGGCCCATATCTTCGCAGAGGAGATGACACACGATCAATACCAGAGAATATTTACATGGGCGATCTTACCATAGATAATATTGAAAAAATATTTGAACAAACAATAAAAGAAGACGAGCCTCTAGGTAATGACCCTGACTCCGGTGAATCGGTATTGGTAAAAAAGGGACCCTATGGGTATTATGTTCAACTTGGTGATACAAACAAAAGAAAAGGTATCCCAAAAACCTACACGCTTTCAGAAGTGAATCTGCAATATGCTCTTAAATTGTTGTCTTTACCACGAGAGGTTGGAGAGCACCCTGATACAAAAGAAATGATATCTGCAGATTACGGGCGATATGGACCCTACATTAAATGTGGTAAGCAAAATGCATCTCTAAAAGGAGCAGAAACACCTTTAGATATAACTCTAGAAAAATCAATAGAATTACTAGCGAATAGAAACAAGACCAGCTCTGAAATAAAGAATTTAGGAAAACACCCAAAATCTGGAGAAGAGCTAGTTGTCAAAGATGGAAGGTATGGTCCATATATTAGCGATGGAAAAGTAAATGCTTCCCTAAAAGGTGAATGGAATCCTGATAATATTACTCTTGAAGAAGCGGTAAATATTATTGATCAAAAAAGATTAAGTCCCCCTAAAAAAAGACGAACTCGAAAAAAGAAAAAATGATTGTAAGGATTATTAATCTTGAATACTAATTTTTACATGTAATATGGATAAAACGATTGAAAAAATAGTTTCACTCTGCAAAAGAAGAGGGTTCGTCTTTCAGAGCTCTGATATTTACGGAGGTTTCTCTGCCGTTTATGATTATGGACCTCTTGGCATCGAATTAAAAAATAATATTTCCCAACTCTGGTGGAAAGAGATGACTCATGTTCATGAGAATATTGTTGGACTTGATAGTGGTATTCTCATGCACCCTAAAATTTGGGAAGCATCTGGTCATGTAGGTGCATTTAACGACCCGCTTGTGGATTGTAAAAAATGTAAGTCTCGTTATCGTGCAGATGAATTCTCGAACAATTTTGCTTCAGTTAATTGGCAAGAAACCAAATGCCCTAAATGTGGCACCACTGGAAATTTGACTAGTCCAAGGCAATTTAATCTAATGTTTAAAACAAACGTTGGACCTGTTGAAGAAACTGGCACTGAGGCTTTTTTGAGACCTGAAACAGCACAAGGGATTTACGTTAATTATCAATTAGTTCAAGGTGCAATGCGATTAAAAATTCCTTTTGGTATTGCGCAGATTGGTAAAGCTTTTCGCAATGAAATTATTGCTCGCAACTTTATTTTTCGTACAAGAGAGTTTGAGCAAATGGAGATGCAATATTTTGTCAAACCTGGAACTGATGATTCAATATTTAATGATTGGAAAAATAAGCGTCTAAATTTTTATTTGGATAAACTAGGAATTAGTAAAGATAGATTACGTTTTCATCAACATGGAAAAGATGAACTCGCGCATTATGCCAAAGAAGCATGGGATATTGAATATAATTTCCCTTTTGGATGGTCTGAGATTGAAGGAATCCACAACAGAACAGATTATGATTTAAATAGACATGAAGAATTTTCAGGAAAAAATCTATCCTATTTTGACCAACCAAATAATGACAGGTTTTTACCTTACGTAATAGAAACATCTGCAGGTCTTAACAGAATGCTTTTGACTATACTCGCAGATGCCTACTGGGAAGACAAAAAAAATAATAGAATTGTAATGAAATTTGATCCAAAAATTGCTCCAATTAAAGCAGTTATCTGCCCTTTGGTCAAAAAAGATGGCCTGCCTGAAATGGCACGAGAAATCATGGAGATACTTTCACCTCACTTTAAAGTTATATATGACCAACAAGGCTCAATAGGCAAAAGATATTACAGGCAAGATGAAGCAGGAACTCCATTTGGTATAACAGTTGACCATAAATCATTAGAGGAGAATACTATAACAATGAGAGATCGTGATTCAATGAAACAAGAGCGTATTTCAATTGACCAACTACTAGAGACAATAAGAAAAGTTATTTGAAATTGTATTTTACGATATGATTATATAATTATTCAGGTATGATACCAATATTTAAATATATTCTATTGTACTTTGTATTAATTTTCAATTTTGGCTGTGAATCAAAAAAAGTTGTTCCAAATGACTTATTTTCAAAAATGATTTCCCATAGAAATGTAGGTCTCGCATACCTTGAAGAAGAACGATACGCTGATGCTGTTATTGAATTTAAAGCATTACTAAAAATTTCAAAAACTGAGCCCTTAGGCTATGCAAATATTGGATTGGCATATATGCGAATGCAAGGAGAATTAAAAAAGTCAGAAGAGTACCTTGACACAGCTCTAGTCCTAGCGCCAGATAATCCCGATATTATATTTCTTCTATCAAAAATTTATGAACTAACTGATAGAGAGTTTATGGCTAAAGATTTACTACATAATATAATATTGAAACATCCAAATCATATAAAGTCACTTTATCAATTAAGTGATATATATACAAGGTCTTCTATTCCTAATGAAAAACTTAAAGCAATCCAATATCTTGATAAAGTTTGTGAAATATTACCTGGAAACCTTACCTCATCATTAAAACTTATTGAATTATTAATAGATGCAAATGATTCAAGCAGTGCTCTTATTAAATTACAGGCCTTATCCCAAACGCTCCCTTACTTATCTCAAAATACAAATGAAATTTTACAAAACATTATAATATTACTACATGAAAAGAAAGTAAAAGAAGCAAAAACTCCTATGATAATGTTTCATAATCTTTTAAAACCCATTGATATATATCGAGCATCGGTTGATGAACTACGGGGAACAAAAGGTCCAATTGCGGGAAACCCAATACTTCACTTTTTAAATACAGATATAGATTCTGAAAAAAAGATTAAAAATCCAAACAGATATGTTAGTTTTGAAAATGTCAGTGAAAAAACACAACTGAATTTGATAAATAAAAAAATTAAAACTACAGAGATAAATGAAAATCAAGCACCGATTTTTACACTTGGCGATTTTGACTTAGATGGTTATATAGATATATTTTTATCTGCAAAATCAAATATTGATAATAAAAACTACAGTTATTTATTGCGAAATAATCAAGGCTCCTTTTCAAATCAAAACTTATTGACAGAAGTTAAATATCCCGGCCAGGATATATCTGCATATTTTACCGATTATAATAATGATGGACATCTTGATCTATTCATTTGTAACTCTGAAAAAAACAGGCTCTATAAAAGCATTGAAGGTGGAAAATATTTTAAAGAAATAGAAATTAATTTTCAGGATAATATAATTAGTCAAAGAGCTCAGATTTTAGATTTTGATCTTGAAGGTGATTTGGATATATTTATTGCCACTAATGAAAAAAATTATCTTTACAGAAATAATTCAGATGGCAGCTTTACTGAAATAGGCGAGTATGCAGGTCTAGATGGAAAAATTATTAAAAGCATCGATGTAACTTTTTCAGATTTTGATGGCGATGGAGATTTAGAACTATTTGTATTAAATGAAGATGGATCCTATTTTTTTTATGATAATAAGAGACAAAGTATATTTAAAGATATTTCAAATTCCACCGGTATTGGCAAACACAATAATCCGCAAAAAGTTTCGGTAGTTGACTATAATAATGATGGACGAATTGATATTTGCATTTCTAGTAAAAATAATCATTTTTTATATAAAAATATCGGCAAATCAAAATTTGAACTTGACCCTGAATGGGAAAATACAAAAACTAAAATTAAAAAGAGCATCCTTAATGGACGCTCAATATTTTTTGATGCAGATAACGACGGCTACCAAGACCTGCTAATATCTGGCACAAACCCTAATGCATTATATTTATTATATAACAATGGGAACGGAAAATTTATAATGCCAGTTTTTATGAAAAATGTTAATCATGGTAATATTAACCAAATTGAGGTTGGTGATTATGATAATGATGGTGATCTAGATTTATTTATTTCAACCACCAAAAATCAAATACATTTGCTGAGAAATAATGGTGGCAACTTAAATAATTTTATTAAGATTGAATTAACTGGATTAAGAACTGGCAGCGGTAAAAATAATTATTTTGGAATTGGTTCTAAAATCGAATTAAAAGCTGAAGACTTATATCAAATAAAATATATGAATCAACAATCAGCACATTTTGGAATTGGCAATAGAGACAATGCTGATATATTGAGAGTTGTATGGAGCAATGGAGTTCCACAGAACCACTTTAAACCTAAAAAAAATCAAAAAATTATAGAAAAACAAATTTTAAAGGGATCATGTCCTTATTTGTTTGGATGGTCTGGCAATAAATTTGAATTCATTACCGATGTCTTATGGCCGAGTGCTCTGGGTATGCCTTTAGGAATTATGGCGGGTGAACCAATGTATGCTTTTCCAAACTCGACAGACGAATATTTAAAAATTTCTGGTGAGAAATTAAAAATAATAGGGGATTCTTATTTGTTACAGTT
>MDSZ01124461.1_pt1 | contig 13758 bp, 21 predicted proteins | sample 811201 | NCBI WGS metagenome assembly MDSZ01 (sample SAMN05326647, study PRJNA326480) | marine metagenome | isolation source: seawater | place: Indian Ocean: North | collected 2010
CAATGCCATACTGTCCCCACTTCTGCCACATAGGATGATCTCTGCGTTTGCTGAGTGTGAAGTGATAGCTGATAAAGTCTGCTATTTGATTTTCCAGCTTTTGTACCTGGCGTGTAAATGCACCTTTGGTAAGCTCTGGTATTGCAGTATCTTTGTATTTGGTAAGTGCTTTGTCCAACATCTCCATACAGCTCTGTGCAACATAGATGCTGTTGGCTTCCATAGGATCAATAAATCCTTGTCCCATACCAACACCTACAACGTTTTTCTTCCATGCTTCTTTGTAGTAGCCTTGATCCCATTGCAGTAGTCTTGGCTCACGTATGAGTCTGTGATCACCCCAATACTTGATAAAACGTTCTCTGGCACTGTCTGCATCTTCACTGTTGATGTCAAATATATAACCACTACCCATTCTGCTGAACAGTGTGATCATAAACACCCAGCCATTTGCCATAGCATAGCTTTGTGTGTATGGCTTCATTTCTTTGTATGGATCGTTGTAGCGCACAGGTGCAACCCATGCACTCTGTGTGGGCAAGTGATCAACGTTTATCCATTCGCTGTCTACTGCTTTCATCAACACACGATTGAAGCCTGTACAGTCTACATACAAGTCTGCACTTACTCTTTGGCCGGTATCCAACACAAGCTCACTGATGTAGCCGTCCTCTTCGTGTTCAATACTTTCAACGTGATGTTGTAACCATTCAACGCCACGTGGTAGTGCTACCATGTCACGTATCATTTTTGGAAAGCGTTCTGCGTCTACGTGCCAAGCATAACTGTGCCAGTCACCCATAAGCAGATCGTTGTTCATGTCATATGCGCTTTTGTTGTTCATTGCAAACGCATATTCTTCTCCGGTGTAGTCGCCAACTTCCCACCAGTTTGCTTTGCCTTCACGCACCATGTTGAGCCAATAGTCGTGGCTCTTGCTGTCAATGCCAAACTTGCCTGAGTTGTCTAAGAAGAAATCTTCGTTGCTCCACTTGTGATAGAAACTGCGCTTGAAGGCTTTTTCTCTAAACGTGTAGCTGAATGTGTAAAATTGTTGTGTGTCCTTGGGCGCATTCCAATGATCCTTTGCCATGTCCATTGGTTGTTCTGTGTTCCACCCAACAAAGTGGTTGCCCAATTTGTGTATGCCATGCACACCCTTCATCCAATCAAACTCGTCAATGCCCACCCATTCCAGCAAGTCGCCAAGCTGAGGTATAGTGCTTTCGCCCACACCAAGAATAGGAACCTTAGGAGATTCGATTACTGTAAGTTTTATATCAGGATGTCTTTTGGCTAGTAGTGCGGCTGTAAACCAGCCTACGACCCCACCACCCATAATAACGACACTACGTACTGGTGACTTCATAATATTACTTAGTCCACAAATGCTTTTTCATATACATAAGTTCCTGGTTTTGAGTTGGTGCCAACTTCAAATCCGTTTGTTTCACACCAATCAATTACTTGTTTGTTCATTGACATGCTCCCGCAGGCCATAACTCTATCACGAGTCGGGTCCACGGGAGGCAAGTCTAATGTATTTGTTATAACGTCCTGTTCTATTAAGTCGGTGCATCGGCCTTGAAGCACCACCTGTCCTGTAATGTTCTCACGTGTTACTGTGGGTACGTAATAAAACTGGCCCTGGGTAAAATCACCATATACTTCATCTTCTGTCATTGTACTCAAGAAGTCTCGGTATGCCAGTTCAGATTCTGTGCGTACTGTATGCACAAGAATTACTTTTTCATAATGTTTGTAGGTTACAGGATCTTTGATGATGCTCATAAATGGAGCAAGTCCTGTGCCTGTTGCTAGCAAGTACAAGTTCCTACCTTGTAGCAAAAAGTCCAACACCAATGTGCCGGTGGTCTTGCTGTTGATCAGCAAGTCGTCTCCAATAGTACAATGTTGTAGTCTGCTGGTCAGCGGACCATCTTGTACTTTGATGCTGAGAAATTCAAGTGTTTCTTCGTGGTTTGCACTAGCCACACTATATGCTCTCAGCAATGGTTTGTTTTCAACATTCAATCCAATCATGGCAAACTCGCCATTGCGGAATCTAAAGCCTGCGCTTCTGGTTGTTGTTATACTGAACGTTTTGTCGTTCCAATGTTTTACACTAAGTATTTTTTCTGTCGTCAAGGACACTTTGTACTGCCTGTAAATAATCTCTGTCTTCTTCCGACATCGCTCGAAAGAATTTGCTGATGCTGGGCACCAGCTCTTCACATGTATCGTAGTCCTCTGCTTCAAAGAAGTGTTGAAGCATGTCCATGCGTTCTGTGATTTTGGTGCGGATAGAGGGACTTGAACCCCCACGACTTGCGTCACCAGAACCTAAATCTGGCGTGTCTACCAATTTCACCATATCCGCTTATTCATGTTCGCCACCTGGATCGTTTTTATCCAGCTGAACTTTTTTACCGTTGATCCACATGTTCTGACGTGTACGGCTCACACTGTGATAACCGTTTTTTAGATCAAACATTTCTGGCTTGCGCTTTGCTGTTTCAAATGTGCCAACTGTTACTGCAATAGCACCAAGCAGTGCTACATGAATCATTGCACTGATGCCAAACACTGTCCAGCTTCCAACAATAAACGCAAATGTGATGCACCACATCCATGCAAGTACCTGCATCAGTAGGTGTCTAACTTGTAGGTCAGGAATGTTACTCAGTGGATTCTTTTCATAATCCATCACTGCATTCCAATTATCATATACCCATTCTCTCATATCTTTTACCTTCTCGAACTTTACGTGTTTAGGATAGTGAGCATCTGCACTGTCTCTAAAATCAATAGCATCATATAAGTTGTAAAACTTGCGTGTTACACTATGCTCTTTGAAGTATGCAGTTACCCTATACATTGTTCTCCCCGATGTGGTGCTGGCACACGGACTCGAACCGCGGACCTACTGATTACAAATCAGTTGCTCTACCAACTGAGCTATGCCAGCTATATTGTTATTATAGTAGTCTATTTATTGCTTGTCAAGTTGTATTTTTCATACTTGGTTTGCAAGTTGTGTACCACATCAATTACACTAGCTTCTAGTTCAGTGTGATAGGTTTGATGTTTGCCACGCAAATTATTCATTCTAGCCAAAAACCAATCGTATGTGTCACGGTTTTGATTTACCAACTCTTCATTGGCATCATAGTAGTCAGTAACCATATCAACATAGTAGTGTTTCTTTGGATGGATACGCAACCAATCACACAACTCCAAGTAACTGCCTTTGGTTCTGTTGATAAAAAAGTCTTCATACTTGATGTGGTATGCATCACACACAGGATTATCTATGTAAAGATGCATGCTGTTGTGTGCGTCTTGAAATTCACGTTTGACATAGTCCATTTGATCTTCGTATATGCCCAACAGTTGCCACATGTCGCCTAATGTTTTTAGTTTGCCCTCGTTGAACCAATCTTCGCACTTGCCTCTGTTTTCGTCTGTGTCCATATCCAAGTCACGCAATGGAAATGTGCATTCGTCATCAGTTCTAAATGTGTGATACCATTGCTTGATAACATCCAGTGTTCTGTAAAACGCATGGTCTTCGTTACTGCGTGGCACAATAGTCAACAGTTGATGTTGTGGATCCAGCAAATGCTGTAGTTGATAATTTGCGCAATGTGTTTGCGCACATATCCTATCCCATTGATTGAACTTGCTACCTTCATCTTCGTTGAGTGTGGCCAAACACACATCTGTGATCTTGTCACGTGCCACTTGTTGTGTTATGTTGGCATCTGAATATGCAAATGTTACAGCCTGCATTTCATGTTCAGCATCATGCAATGGCATGCTACTGATGTATTCATTGTTTTCTACAATGTGTCTGTCAAACTGTTGAAAAAATCCTTCATGCTTGCCAAACAAATGTTGTAGAAAATTTGCACCAGCACCTCCGTCTTGTGCAATAAACACAAGCTGACGCACAAAGCGTTGTTGGTCCCAATACCTTGGGTCTACATCAGTCCTGGAGAATGTCATTGGCCAATGGGAATATTGTTGCAATTACTTTTGCACATTCATGTGCAATTTCCATGTGTTCTTTTTGTGTACCATTAGCACCACGCAGTTCAATGTAATGAATCCAACTACGCAATGTACCATTCATGTACAGTCTTGTTTTGGTTAGTCCTTCTGGCAGTACAACTCTGGCTTGTTCTTTGGCAATGCCATTGTCAATGGCCCATTTGTAGGCTTCTTCTGCTTCACGCATCACTTTGTTCTGCCAACTGCTCCAAATCATTTGCAGTCGTTGGTCTTCAGTGTCAATACTGTTTTGACGATTCTTGGTGTCTTGCAGTCTTGCTTCACGATGCACAAACATGTCGCCCATTTCTTCTGGGTTTGCATAACGTTGGCTGAACTCTTGAAAACTAAAACTTCTATGTCGTACAATTTGATGTGCAATATCTCTGGTGGTGTTGATTTCCAAACAAGCATTTACCATTTCAAGTGGGCTCCAGTGTGCATGCTTGATCAAATACTTGATAAGTTTTTCACTGGTCTCGCTGTTCATTTGGTTGCTTGGATTGCTTACTCTTGCACAAAATGCAATCAAGTCTTGTACGTCATTCAGATCTTCTTTGTAATAAAGACCTTCTGCGACTTTGCTGTAGCTGATAAGTTTTACTGTCATTTTTTATTGCGTTTCTTTTCTTCTTCTTTTTTGATATTCATGAGCTTGCCCATGTAATCGGTTGCTGTGTTTGTGAACCAGCCTGGTGCTAGTCCGTGGATAATCATGATTGGAAACAAAAACAAAAATCCAAATCCAATTTTCCATGCTCTAATTAGGTGCGCTGTACGGCCTAGGCCTACATCTTCTAAATGCGCTTTACATGCTTTACTGAACATTGTTTTCTCCTTATACTCTATTTAGATCTGCAATATATCCTCGCAAACTGTGTCCCCATAGGAACCTGTGTCTAAAAGGAACACTCACAAGATCAACACCATGCTCTTTGAGCGCACTTGCTTGATCAGGATCATGTCCCATTGTCATAAATGTTTCACTGTTGATTGTGATACCGTCTTGGCAAAAAGGTGTAACACCCATTGTAAATGTTGCCCAATACTCTAAAAATGCATGTACTTCTTTGATGATTGCTTCATCGTTGGTTTCAATGAATCTATCCAACCACCATTTGTTTTCATTCATGGCCAGCATTTCACCAATGGCTCTGTCAACAAAGTCGCTCATGTCATTGATGTTTTTGGTGTCACGCAACCAAGTTGCTACTGTCATTCCGTGTGAATAAATCTTAGGAATCTCCAGTGCTTTGTTTGGACCAGGATCTTCTGTGTGTCCACTGTAGTGAATAAGATCAGGTTTGATCCACTTTACAAAGTTTTGTCCAACATCTTCTTCAAGCACCAGCTCAATGTCTGCAGGCAACATGCCACGCAGTGTTTCTACTTGTACATCATTTACTTCTTCTGTGTCAACCCAAATTTCGTTGCCCACACGTTGTAAACTTTGAAAAGGAAACTTTTTGAGACTGTTGTTGTTTGGATCTCTTTCAACAGTTGCACCGTTTTGTTCTAGCTCTGCAAACACAGTTGCATATTCAATGTCTTTTTCTTCTGCTGTATACAGTGTGTTGTTGTAACTCCACACATCAAAGCCAGGATTCATTGGCGCATCAACGTTTGCAATCAAATCCATGATTGTGCTACTGTTGGCATTGTCATCTTGTCCAGTCATGTCACCAGTGATGAGTTCATCTTCAATGCTGGCAGTATCAGGTCGATGCACAGTTACACCATGTTTTTCTAGTGTGGTTTGCATCTGATCAAAATCTTCTTTGATCTCTTCTGAAATTTTCTTGAATGTGTCTCTGATGTTGTTTACTGTAGGATCGTCGACATGAATCCATTCATCCCAAAAATCTGGAGTGTAAAAATCAGCGAGCACACATTCTTTCAACTCACCGTGTTCGTGAGTTACGTTTAGTCTACTCATTTGTTTTCTCCATTTGTTGTTTATCAAACTGCCTCAGCCATTCCATAAACTGTTGTCTTCCATCCGCTTGATTCTGTTCCCAAGTATCAGCGGCATCTTCATCTGCAAAGTCGCTAACGTACTTTACACAATAAAACTTTTTGTGGTGTATATAAGCACTCTTGGCAATAGCATAACCTTCCATGTCCACAAGGTCAATGCTAGCGTAATCAAACCATGGATCTGGTTCTGAAACAAAACTATCTCCTGTGCCTAGTGTAATGTCAGTGCCAACTCCTAGTGAAATAGTGTGTGCTACATAACTGTCTTCAAACGGTGTTACACCACGTGGCGCTTGTGGCATTGCCAACATGTCACGCTGTATCAGCACGTCTGGTTCAACCAATTGTCCAATCAGTGGTTTGTTGCTTACAATACCTGCTGTGCCATAGTTGATGATTGTATCGTCTTGAATTTGTGTTGCTACAATGCTGGCGTTTACTTTTCCAACTCCACTGTAGACTATGTTGTATTGAGAACTGGGCCGGTTCTCTTCAAAGTATTCCTTGCCCAGTTCTCCTTCTAATGCAACTATTACTGTAGTCATTTTTTTCCGTTTACAAAGTTATAAAACTTCTCTGCTGTTTCAAGCACAACATCTGCGCCTGGAACTGTTGGCATTTCTACTTTTACAACAACTTCTTTGTCTTCTTTGTTGACTGAAGTTTCAAATGCACCCCATTTTGCATGGTAGTCTTGCCACATTTGGTTTTGTGCCATCTCCAGCATCTGAGCACGAATTTCATATCCATTTTTGTTGAAGTTTACTTTAGGTGCTTCAGGCATCATTTTTTGCATTGCTTCTGCAAATTTTTGTGGCTCCAAGCCTGTGTTCTCGTAGAGTTTTGCCATTTGCTTGCTCATTGCAAGCATGCTGTCGCCGACAGCTTTCGTATAGTTATCCATAATTTTTCTCCGTGTCTGTGTGTTACAACTTTTCTGTTCCGAGGCAAGTTGCCAGCCCGTCAAATTATGCCGCTAGGGCGTAAGATGAAGGTGCAAAATTATCGTTTGCAATTATAGTGTTTGACCAATAACGCAGTCATCCGGTAAACTCCACGTCACTTTCATACCTGTCGATCCTTGTTCGGCCCCATCATAATAACACTGGTTCAGCGTGAAGGATGTTGTTCTGAGTAACCCTTCGTGATGCGCCTTGTTTCGTTTTATGCGCAATTACGAAACTTCCAGTGCTATTATGGTGGAGCCGCTGGGTACTGCCCCCAGGTCCAGTATATGTCCACGTTGCTTCAACGTTTACAATATTATTTATACACTAATTTGTGACCAATGTCTACCACTTTACAGTCATACGCTCATTTAATCTTTGTTGTGCGGATACTGCATTTAGACATCGTAATATCATATTTGATTTTTGAAAAGGCCGTTCGCTGTTCTTTGCTTGCCAGGTTTTGTTTTGTTCGTTTTCTTGTTGTAATTTTTCGCCGAGGATTTTTTGAAGATATGCTAGCTCTGTGTTTCCGAGCTCTGCTAGTTTGTTGCTTACCATGATTGGCCTCCCATAACTAGATGTCAAGTGGCTGACGAGTGTATTTACAATTTTGTTACAATGTTAGGCGCTAACAGAGTAAAGAATCAAGAATACTTGATTTACTGCTTTTTAGTTTGCCTATGTGATCAGGTGGGTTTATAGCCATGTCTTCTCCACAGCCTTCTACACAAGTCACACATGGCTTGTTGCTTTCATAGTTTGCTTTTACTTGTGCCCACTGTGGGTCGTACATGATGTCTGTAAAACTTCTGTGCTTGAGACTGTTCCAATTGCTGTTGCCCATTTGCATCAATACTTCCACATCATCTCTGGCCCACTTGCTGGGGTTGTATGCTTGTGCGGCTGTCATACAACAAGGAAACACCAAGCCATCTGCTCTTACATGCACATACTGTCCTTGTTCGCACTGTGGTAATATCTTTACATTGGGCAAGTCTGTGGGTGCAGTTTCATCATCTTCGTAGCCATCTGCACTGGTAGGAGGCCTACGCATTATACGATGCTGTGGTTTGCCATCAACAATGTGTCTGTCAACCAGCTCGTCGGGTGATTGGTTGTTGGTTGTATAAAAACTTTGAAAGCCCAATCTACGTGCAATACGTTTGGCATCTTCAATTTGATGCAGGTTGTGATTGAACTTTACCCATTTCCAACTTGCATTACCGCCTTGACTGATAAATGTGCTGGCATTGTCCATTATGCGATCCCATGCAACTCCAACACGATAAAAATGATTGGTGTCTCTAAGTCCATCAACGCTGAACACTATTTTTCTTTGTGAGCCCACAGGCATAAGTTCTGCTAGTTGTGCAAACACCTTTGTGTTGCGCAAACTGCCATTTGTGTGCAGTTGTAGTTTGCACCAAGGCTTGGCTTCAACAATTGCACGTATGATATCAACTATGTTTTTGTTGGCCATTGGATCACCAACAGTGCCAATACAGTCTATGTTTACATCTCTGTATGTTGGAAATTCTAGTATGTTGGCTATTTGTTCAGCAGTCATGTGCTGATTCAAATCAGCCATTGGATTATCGTAGATGCCACCATCGTGTTCTACATAACGTGGACACACCGGGCAAGCACTGTTGCAACTACTGCTGAGTTCTAATTCAAGTGTCTTTATCTGATGATATATCAACTACGGGCTTCTTTCCAAAATCAATGTCCATATCAATTAGCCCATGTTGTAAATCTGAAGCAAGATGTCTTACATCATCTAACAGAGCTTTGCATTGTATTTTATCATATGTGCCCTGTGTTTTGTAGCGTTCTCTGTGCAGTGCTATTGCTTTTTCATGTAGCAGTTTTGCTTTTTGATAAAAATCTTCTACGCTATGACCCATGTCTAATTCTCCGGTACGTAATAACAAGCTAGTTCAATCTTGTAAAATTTATTTTCTTCGTATTTGGCCCAACGCTGTGGTGCTATCAATTCACTGCATTCAGTAAGTGTCATTGGTTTTTGATTCACATACTGATTGCCCATGTAAACCCATTCACCTTCAGCAGTCATTCCCCACATTGATATAACCAATACAACCATATCAGTTAGGTTCATTGTTTCTTCTCCGGTGCAGGCGGCATTGTAAACAATGCTTTTGTGTCTATTACTTCTTTGCCCCAGCCGTTGCCAATTGGCTTACGTGCAAACACACACCATTGAATCACAGGATCAAATGCATATCCGTTCTTTCTGAACTCTTTGAAACTTGTGCCAGTGGTGTACACATCATCAACAATGAGTATAGGATCTTCTTTGTTGCCTGTGCTATACTCGTCACAGTATTCACCTAGTAGTACACCACCTCTGGGTATACCCACAGCTTTGCGCCATGGTCTTGGTTCATACTCATGAATCATTTTTGCAAGACAGCGCCAGTCGTGTTTGCTGAGTGCATCACATTCAATTTTCCAACCCAATGGCAATCCTGCGTGGCTGATAAAATCGCCATCTTCAAACAGTGCCATTACAATTCCTCCCAGATTCCAAATGCTTCTGCGGCAATGAGTAGGGCTCCAGCCCACCACAAGTTGCCCATTACAAGTGCAAAGCCTGCAAGTATTCTAATTGCGCTTTTTACTAAACTCATATACAAGTGTTTCTTACTTGGATCTTTTGGTTCTGCCATTTTAGTTCTCCTTGTGTGCTAGCCAAACTGTCATACCAGTTTTGGTCCAGCCTAAGTCCATGGCACCAGCTACATGTATTTGTGGGCTTACCCAACTTATACAATCTCCTGGTGTCCAATCATAAATTTCCTTGACAGTAAATCCGTCAAGTGTTTCTTTTGGTATGTGTCGCAAATACTTTTGATATGTGTCCTCATCTATGTGATAACCAGGATCCATACCTTCTACGTATTTGTGTACACGGTCCTTGTGCCCATTGTAGTAGATACTTTCTACTCCCCAATAGGTCTGGTCAAATACTACTGTACTAGCTTCGTGCGAAAAGTCAAGTGGAAAGACGTAGGTCATGTAAGGTTTATACACATGTTGTGGATTTTCCTTGAGCCAATTCAGCAGTTTGTCGCCTTTGTTGTTGGGTGCCGTTACGCCTTTGGATTTTACATTGTTCCAATTGTCTGTGTGTATTCTGTCCCAAACCTTTTTTCCGTGTATGTGATACAGTCTGCCACTTACAAAACGCCAACCATCATGCCCAACGAGATCTCTGATAGTATCTCCGATAATTGGATCCAACTGTTCCCATTCGTAAGGAAAACGTAGGCTAGCACCACCGCCAGCTTCAAACTGTTGCTCATCTTTATGACTAGCCCATAGGTCCATAAGTTTAGCATGTGTGGTCTCCGTTATTGCGCCACCATATTGACATGGTGCTCTGTACATTGACTTCATAAAATCAATGTCTTCTTGGGTTCTGAATTCAGGTATCACGATGTTTCTCCGGTACAAAAGTAAATTCTATAGGACGCACATCATCTGGCAGTTCTAGTACTCTGCGTATGGTAAGTGCAACACTCAGTGGATCCATTGCACCGGCACGTTTTTCAGGTTTGATGCGTGTTGTGTTGATCCAACCAGGTCTAAAGTTTACAACTCTGCATGCTGTATCCTGTTGTGACATTTGTCGTACACTGTGATCAATCATCTTCTTGTAACTTGGATACTTGCGCATGCTGTCTTTCCAGTTGTCTGGTGCATTGCTACCAATCACTGCAATTGTCATTGGTGTGCTTTGCAGTGCTTTGAACGATTCACACAACAGTTCGTGTTGTGCATCTTTTACGTTGTCACTGAAAGCATTGAGTATGAGTATGTCAGCATCTTTGGCTTGTGTGATAATGTTGAGCCTGTCGCTGACTTTTTCAATGTTGTAGCCTGTGCTTTTGCTAAGACCAACAACATTTTTGAAGCCAGGTTCTGTGTTGAATACTTTCATCAATGCGGATCCTAGTCCACGAGTATGTCCTACAATTACTACTTTATTCATCTACTACCTCTACATGTATACCACGTACCCATTCATACCATTCCTTGCTACGACTTTTTGCTAGCACATGTTCTGGATCTTTTGCCCAGTCAGCTACGTCTTCCTTTGAGCGCCATGTGCTAACAGTTATTTCTACGTCACCTATTTCTTCACTTTCAATGCTTACAAAGCCAGGGTGTTGTTCTCCTAGCTGTCTAATGTGTGCGCTCATTGTTTTGTATTCTTCATTTAGGTCTTTGATTTTTGCAATAAAGAATACTTTTATCATAAAACACCCCTTGGTGTGTCCTTGGGGAGGCGTTCCCATGTTCCTTCGTAATCTTCCATCAAACGATCGCTTTGAAACACAATGTGATCTCTGTACTCATCACCGCTGTTGCAAAACGTGTGTCGTGGGCAAGTGTTGGTGTAGTATACATGTCCGTCTGCTGGCATGTGTAATAGTTCATTCCTGTCGGGCCATAAAAAGAAACAACCTGGGTTGGTGTTTATAACAATATGAAAGCGTGGCGATTTGTCAATGTGTACGCTGTACATACATTTAGGATAGAGTCTCATGACTCTCATTTTGTAGGCTTGAGTTATTTGGCATATGTGTTCAAACAGTGTGCCACGGAATACGTCATTTACTATATTCCATTCACTGCTTTTTCTACCTGTACCTTTTAGCTGATGCCTACCACAGCTATCTCTGTACGGATTTTCATCATACACACTTCCTTGTACTGCAATTTGATCTGATTTGATGCCGTCACCAAACCAATAATCGTTGGGCAGATTTTCTTGTATTTGTTGCCATTGATGTAGCAGTGTTCCGTTGGAACCAAACTTTAGGTCCATGCGTTCGTGCAACAATCCATTTACGTTACCCATATTGGCTTCCTAACATTTTGAAAAAACACAGCAACAATCCTGATTTTTGATGCCAAGGAGGATCACCTCTGTTGGTAGCATGCAATTGCCAACTATCAAACGCAAATGCACTGCCCGGCGTCCAATCTATCATAACTTCCACATCAAGTCCGCTGTAGCGTTGTGGCGGAGATTCTCGCAAGTACAGCAAAAATTCTTCTGGCTCTAACGGTCTATCCTGCCATGGCATGTGTTCACCGTGTTTGTTATAAAAAGTACTTATTTCTGAATAGTCACGGCAAACAGGATAGGTTGTAGCAACATGCTCATCACTGTTGTGCTTGTACACTTTTGCCCAATCCAAATCACGTTGTTTGAAAAATACTATCTGACTGCTGGCATGTTCAGGGCTCTGCCACAATGGTATCAGTATGTTGCGCCATGGATAGTAGTGTCCGTCTTTTGCGCCATTTTGTTCCCAACGCCAACGTGGTATGCTGTCATTGTGCAATCCATATTGATGTGGTGTAATAAAAAAGTTGCCGTCTATGTCTGGTGAGTTGGTACAACCAGGTAGCACCAGTTCTAGTTTTCTTTGAAACTTTGTTACAATTGTATCAAAGCCTCCGCTGAAAAACAGTGTGCCATTGTCATTGCGTCTGCGATTTTGTGTGCTTTCGTAACAGTAGTCTTCCAGCCATTCAATATCGTCTTTGTCAAACAAATTGTATTCAATGTGTGGTGCCGCAAACGTGTTGCGTATGTATTCTCTGTGTTTGTCTATATCACATATGAGATCCATTAGATTAGACATTGACAGCATCTTCCCATTGTGTGTAGAATTGTTGTAAACATTTTCGTCTGGCTTCTTTGTCTGTGTCAGGTACTTCTTGTAGTACCATTTCAAATTGTGCTTCTGCGGCCAATTGATTGTTGGCCATGTTGTCCAAGCTCAGTGGAAACGTAGGATGAAATGTATCAAAACTGTACCAGTCTGTGTATGTGTTGTTGGCACTGTTGGTGAGCAGTGTTTCGTTATGATGATTGTTTTTACTGTGCCATTTGTTGAGCAGTGTGTTTTTGAATGTGCCTTGTCCTGTGTCAACACTGTTGATGTTGCGTCTGCTTTTTGCCATTACAGTTTCAAGCACAGTATGACTCAGCTTTGATGCAAAATATTTTCCGTGTTTGGTTTCTGGCAACATTTTTACAATACTTACATCTTTCATATAGCCAAACAAATTCATGGTTTGTTTGTTCCAAACATTTACAGCAAACACAGGCATTCTCATGTTGTGTTTTTGTTTGAGCTGTTCAATCAATTCATATATTCCAGCAATGTTTGGTTCACTGGTGTTTATTAGTTTTTGTATTTCATATATGTCGTAGTGTTCGCCACTGTCAACAGGTTGTGCGTTTAGCGCAAGTGGTTTGCTGTTTGGGTTTGCAAAGTTGTGCAAATACCTAGCAACAAAGTCTATACCACTGCCAGGCAATCCACAAACACACAAAGTTTCTACAGTGCAAAACTTGCTCATGTTTTGCTGTGCATTTGTGATCATTTCATTCACAAACAATTTGAATTCAAACTGCCATTTGTAGGTTACGTACTGTAGCAGTTGTTCGTATGTTATGTTGTTGCGCATCAATGGCACCAACATTCCTGCTAGCAAACTACGGTCAATGTGCTTGAGATCTTCAAAATCCTTGTCGCCAAAGGTTTCATGATATATTCTATTCAGCAGTTTTTCTGCTAGATAGTGGTCGTTCATTTGGTTTCCTTTTAGGTTTCCTATAAATACTTATGGAGAGAACAATGTCACCAAACGAAGTAGGCGTGGAACTTACGCAATACTTGATGCCTTTTATTAGTGCATTGCTAATACTAGTTATCACTTTATGGTTCAA
>MDSZ01190650.1_pt1 | contig 13756 bp, 12 predicted proteins | sample 811201 | NCBI WGS metagenome assembly MDSZ01 (sample SAMN05326647, study PRJNA326480) | marine metagenome | isolation source: seawater | place: Indian Ocean: North | collected 2010
CGCGCCGGGCCAACAAGCCGCCATGAATTTTTGGATGAAGGGTTTTTACACGCCCGCCCATGATTTCTGGAAAACCGGTTGCATCTGCTACATCCATCACCTTGATACCGGCGTCACGAAGCGTACGCGCGGTGCCTCCGGTTGATAATATTTCAACACTGTTGATCTCTAGCGCATGGGCGAGTTCAATCAAGCCGGTCTTGTCAGACACAGATAGCAAGGCGCGGCGAATGGATTGTAAATCTTGTGAGGGCATAAAGGTGAAATCCAAAATTTGTTAGTCTGTCAGTGCTGTCGTCTTTATGGCTGAGATGCCCAAGAAAGGCAATTGCAGATCCGTTTTGCTGCGGTGCTCGTTCGGTCACGATTGGCTCGAAGAAACCGGATCGTTACCCGCCAAAAATTAACCCTAATATGCCAGAGGTTGCCAAAATCTTGAACAGCCCTGCTTTGCGATAAAATGTCTGAGCGCCGCAGATGGCGGCAATAGCAAATATTGTTAGGTTGAAGGTTGTGACATCCGGAATAATTATGGAAACAGGCCCATATTGTTCGGCGTCTAGTTCGCCGAATAGGATATTCAGTACAAACCATACAAATAAATTGGCAATCACACCAACGACCGCCGCCATAATGGCTGCTAACGCGCCGCGTAGGCGTGGTTGACTCGTTAGCCATTCAATATAAGGTGCACCTAAAAAAATCCATAAAAAACATGGTATAAAAGTAGCCCACAGGGCCACCATTGCACCGGCGATACCACTGGCCAGGCCACCAGTATTAAATGCAGCAATAAACCCGACAAATTCGGTCACCAAAATAAGTGGCCCGGGTGTTGATTCGGCAAGGCCAAGACCGTCCATCATGGTGCCCGGCTGTAGCCAGTTGAGATGATTGACCACATCTTGAGCCATGTAGGCAAGAACCGCGTAGGCTCCGCCAAATGTAACAACAGCGAGCTTGCTGAAAAAATAGCCAATAGCAGCAAGTTGGTTATTGTCAAATACCAGGTCAATAATAAATATGGGAACCCACCACAACGCCATCCAACTCACTAGTGTCATGTAACTTGTGCGCTTGTCTGGAAGGGATATAATTGAACTTTGGTCATTTAATGCTTTGCTTGCGTAAAATCCGTAAAGCGCGGCGCTGGCAATGATTAGGGGAAAAGGCACATTGGCAAAGAAAATACCAACAAACGCTGCGATGGCAATTAGCCAATCTGTAAACTGTGTTAATGCGCGTTTTGCAAGATTAATTAAAGCTTGCAAAACAATAACACTGATGCCGGCTTTCAGACCCGTAAACAAAGATACGACCCAACCGATCGTGCCAAAATAAACATAGCCAATCGCAAGTACTAGCATCACCAGCGCGCCGGGCAAAATGAATAAACCACCGGCCAGTAACCCGCCGCGCACACCATGAAGGCGCCAGCCAGAATAGGTCGCCAGTTGCATTGCTTCTGGCCCTGGCAACAACATACAAAAGCTTAGCGCGTTGGTGAATTGCTGCTCGCTTAGCCAGGCTCTTTGCGTCACAATTTCGCGGTGCATTAGGGCAATGTGTGCAGCTGGCCCACCAAATGATAACAATCCAATTTTTGCCCACAAGCGGTTGGATTCGATAATTGTCACAGGTGTAACTGGAAATTGGGGGTCACCTACTTGGGTATCTATTGGAGAAGTTGTGACTGAGGATTTCTTTGGGTCTCTCTCATTACCTGGTGCCATAACGATTGCTGTCCTTGCCAAAAAATGAGCTGGGCGGGCCAAAACTACTCTGCATCCGACCGCGAGAACGCCCATTTAATCGTTGTGCTGCCAACTGTGCGCAAATCTGCAAGTGCCAAATTAACCGAAATTTGCTGGCAATTTAGCCGATTTGCGCCCGCAAAAAATAGTGAATTATCGAGCGTCGTGGCAGCATTGGAGCGAAATACCCAGCCGGTCCGGTTGCCTCGGACTTTTAGTAGTACTCTATTGTCGCGCAGCATCGCGGCGTTTACCCGAGGGTGAAGATGAAACCGCAGCATAGCAAGGCGAGGTATCTCACCAGGCGCCCCTGTATATTCTAGAGTATCGGCACCGCGCAAATTGCCGCCGCCTCTCGCCAAAAATAAATGTCTGTGGTGCAAGATACCATGTGACGGTTCGTAGCCATCATGTGTGGCAACTGCCAGTGAGCCGCCTTCTGCTGGTCCAATTTCAACATTCAATAATTTGGCAAAACGATATTCGTCAGGGTTCGACGAGTTCTGTCCATCTATGCTGAGCGTTGAATGGGCCTTTGTAGAACACAACAATCGATGCAAATTTGGATCGGTGACGGTTTGTCCAGGATTAATCACCAGCAAATTTTGGCCGACCGAAAATTCAAATGCCAATGTACCATATCCGGTGACGGCTGCGCTGGTTTGAGGAGATCCTGAGTCCATAATGACGGTCGATCGGCCTGACGAAATGCGGATAAAGCCGCTATGAGGAGCCTGCTGTAGAACTTTTCCACGCTGCCCGACACGTGCAAGCGTTTCTTCGATCGCTTCAATTGTCATCTTGCCCGCACCATTAAATCTGGCAAATTGACCATCAGCATGCCGCCACATGCGGCAGATTGACGCCATCTGCTTAATTTTCTCATCAAGCGAGCCGGCGGTTTCAACACCAGATGAAGATGCGGTGTTGCTGATTTCAATAAGATTGCGCATCAATTTAAGATGAATATCTGGCATCCGGCTTTTGTGTCCACCATCAGCGTGTGTCACTTGATCAACAAGCGGCAAAACCAAATTAAGGAGCGCTGCTAAATCATTTGCTTTTGCCCCAAGCGCTGACTGTCCGACAAACAGGCCTTTCAATGCGATGAGTTGTGCGGTCTGATCATAAAGACGCGGCCAATCCAACGCTAGGCAGCGTGCTTGTAGTGCGATGGCGCGTGTCAGTTTAGTTTGAAAATCCTCTGAGGCGGAGGGCGCATACCAATCGTAACAGAAAATCAAATTGGCAATACGCTGCCCCATTACATCTGGTTGCCAGCTCCCAGCTCGCCAATTGATGTTTTTGTCAATCCAGCTTTCGATCAACTGCCTGGCCCGGCTACGGGCTTGACTTCCACCAAAAGCACGGAGATCGCGCACCCATTCAAATTGATCAAAGCCGCGGCTGTCATTCCGCCAATAAGTGCTGCTAGTCATGATATGAGAACCAAGACTTGCTGAACCGCGCCAATAATCTGGCACAACATGGGACAGTCTGGGTGCGAATTGGGTGGCAAGTGACCAGTTGAACAAGTTGGTTTTTCGAAAAAGTTGTTCGATCTTTCCGATCCGCCAGACGTTACCGGTTCCATGTCTCAAAGTCATAAATCTTTTGTTGCCTGTATTGTTTAGCGTTGCAATCTGTTGATGTTTTGAGCCAAATTACTTTACGTCACAGATATTAACCTTGCGACAAAAAATCCATCGACGCCACCGATGTCTTGATAAGCGCTCGGCAAAATTCGCAAACAACCAGTTTCAGTGATTGATCTAGCAAACAGTCCAGCATCAGCCGGAGTAATTGGGGACAGCATATATCGGCCATCTGCAGCATCCATAATCGCCGCAATAATATCCTCACCTTCTTCAGGTTGCAGCGAACATGTCGCATAAATCATCTTTCCCCCAGGCTTTAACCAACCAAGTGCGTTTGTAGCTAATTCCCATTGGATAGTCTGAAGACTGGTTATGTCGGCACTGCTGCGGTGTCTTAGAAGATCAGGGCGGCGGCGGATAACGCCGGTTGCAGAACAAGGAGCATCAAGCAAAATAGCATCAACCGGTACTTCTGGAACAAAAGTACGTCCGTCTGACAGGACCAGCTTGGCTCGCATATTTAGCCGCTTTAAATTGCGCTGCAACCTATCAAGCCGTTTGCGGTTGCTGTCAATAGCGGTGACAGTTGCACCGGCGGCAATGAGCTGAGCAGTTTTGCCGCCCGGTGCGGCACACAAGTCAATTACCTGTTTGCCACGAAGCTGGCCGAGTAAGCGAGCGGGCACAGCGGCTGCAGCGTCTTGAACCCACCACTCACCCTCGGCAAACCCTAAAAGCTGAGTGGGGTCACCACTAAACTCGCGGCGGATAGTGTGACCATTAATCACTTGTCCAGTCAGCTTCTCTGACCATGCCGTGGCATCTTTGGTGACAGAGATATCGAGCGGGGGAGGCAACATGGCCAGTCTGGCAATAGTGTTTGATGCCGCATCGCCCCAGTAATATTGCCAGCTACGGCGCAACCAATCTGGCAGATTTTCTGAGTCATGCGTGTCGGTAAGCAGGTCTTCGCCATCGCGCGTTAGGCGCCGCATGACTGCATTGGCAAGGCCGCATAACCTGTCAAAGCCAGCTTGCCGCATCAATTCAACGGTGCTGTCAACGGCAGCATGCGCGTCGGTTTTCAAAAATAAAAGCTGGGCAGCGCCCATGCCCAAAATGATATTTGCCGGAGCCTTTTTACCAAAAGGGCGGCGGGTTATCAAAGGTGACAGGATTTTTTCAATTTGCCCACGACGACGTAAATATGTCGTAGCCAACAATTGCACAAACCGGCGGTCACGACCATCCAATTTTGCCATACCGTCATGCTTGGCAAGCGCTTTATCAAGCTGGCTACCATCCTCAACAGCTGTCAGAACATCAAACACAATGCTACGACTTTTTAAATTGGATGTGGTTACGTTATTGGGGGTGGCATTTTGGACTTTGTCAGATTTGCTATTCTTGACGGATGACGTGCCGCTTTTTCTGCGAAGCTTTTTCCTGTTCGATCCGGTTTTGGTTGGCCCGGTTGTCAATCGTTTATCGAGTGTCTTAAGGCGCAACAAAGGCTTGTCCAATTGTGTGACATTCTCTTTGTGTTCTGGACCGTTAGCCATAGTTATGATCCCATCAATTAGGGTTCTTGAAAGTTTGCAGCGCCTGCGGCAATTGCGTGCACCTTGTTTTTTTCCATGCTAAGGGGCATATACAGTTTCATGGATAGTGACAAGGAAAAGCAATCTTCTGCCCAAGACTCAGTTTCGATGAAAACTGATCGCCACAAGCAAGAGCCGTCCAAATCTGATGGGTTGCCGCTGGAATTTTTTGGGCCAAAAGGCCTGGAGCCAACCAGATATGGCGATTGGGAACAAAAAGGCCGGTGTACCGATTTTTGATTTTTAGCGGCCTTGGTGAGCAAACGGTATGCTAAACCATCCGAAGGTGTTGGTCAGATAAAATTGTTATGACAAGAGTAAAATCAGCCGTTTTGGTGGATGCCGCAATGCGATATGCTGGCAAAGAATTGATCGATTGTGTCCTTGTGCATCGAGGCGATGCGGATGCTGGAGCAATTTTTGTCCATATTGATGCGCGCGATGGCCGCCACCAGATTTTGGCTCGCAGTCTTGATTTTTATGGTAGTTACAATTGGCAGGTTATAACCAGCACAGAGTGGGTAGATGCAGATACCGCCGAGGCCCGGCTAAATCGAGAATTGGCCCATGACCCCGACGCGTTTGTTGTTGAAGTGAGCGACCCGTCGGCGCGTAATCCGTTTTTAATGTTATAGAGATACTTTCAGCTGAATGCGTAATTTTTTAATTTTCGCCTTCATCGAATGGATACGATAAATAAAAAAATGTTGTCTAAACTCGATGAAAATGGCTTTTTCTATCATTGGGGTTCCGGTGTTGGCTGATGGATTTAAAATCGAAGTGATCAGGGAAGGCAATGGTGATATTGCCGAAAGTGGGCAACGCGTCGCAGTGCATTATGAAGGCCGTCTGACTGATGACACGGTATTCGATGCCTCCAGAAGAAGAGGCCAGCCCTTTACTTTTACAGTTGGAGCGGGGCAGGTCATCCAAGGATGGGAACAAGGTGTTGCTGGCATGAGGGTTGGCGAAATGCGACGTCTGACTATTCCGTCAGAGCTTGGCTATGGCGCATCTGGTGTTGGTGATGTTATACCGCCACATGCATCTCTATTGTTCGATATTGAATTGATGGCTGTCAATGCGGCCGTGACGTTGGGCAATGCAACCCCGGCAGAATTGTTAAAGGCGCAAAAAGCTGGAGTAATCATTGTCGATATTCGTCGACCTGAAGAATGGATGCAAACAGGTATAATTGAGGGAGCTGAAACCATTACTGCTTTTGATGCAGATGGCAGCTTAAACTCTGATTTTCAGCAACAATTTATGAAAAAAGTACCCACACCTGACACGCCAGTTGTAATCTATTGTTTGATGGGGGCGCGGACAGCCAATCTTGGCGCAGCTTTGGTCGAACAACTAGGGTTTTTGGAAGTGCGGCATCTGAGCGAGGGTATGTTAGGTTGGACAGCTGATGGCTATGAGACAGTTACTTACAAACCCTTAATTGCATAGCCATCTGCAAAATTCACAGGAATTGATATGAACAAAAGACGATTTTTCGCCTTATGCTAAATCAAAGGACATTAGCGACCGCTAGTTTTGTATTGCCAGTTAATAGTTTAGATCGCTTATCGTATAACGATAAACCTAATTTGCCTAGCAACGTATCCGTCACGCTGGCAAGCCGGAAACATATTTAATAATTTAGTTTGTCATCCCTAATTCAAACCATTCTTGGACGAAAGAAACACGACTTAAGGTTCATAAAGATTGTAACAGTTGATTCTGAGCAGACAGCAATGGTTTTTGCCACTGCTTATCTTTTTCTTGTCTGTGAATGCACAGGCTCGTGTACCACGGGCTATCACTCCGCAGATCGTGCCATCGAGCATCGGCAACATACGCGAGTAAAAGGTACACTGGTCTGCCGATCGCGCCAGATAAGTGCGCTATACTAGTGTCTACACAAATGACGGCATCTAAAACGCTACACAACGCTGCCGTTTCTGCAAAATCACCAATTTTTTCACCAAAATGAGTGATTTTTCCTGAGTTTTTTATTATATTTTTGTCTTCATCTGACACCTGAATTTGTAAACTGTACCAATCAAAATTAGGTGACAGGTCGTTTATGATATCGGGTAATGGCATGCTTCTTTTATGGTTCTTCGAGTGAGAAGGGTTACCTTGCCAGGCTATCCCAACACGGGGCATTATTTTTGGGCCTAGTTGCTTTTGCCACCATTGTGCCCGATTTGAGGAACCCCGGAGATATGGTATTTGACACGGGATGTTGTCAGATTTAGTTTGAAATGCCAGAGGAAGGCTCATTAGTGGGCAATGGTAATGAAATTTAGGAAGTTCTGAACCTTTCTCGAAAATTTGGCTTTTCGGCAGCAGTGTTTCCATCAACCGCACAAGTGGTTTTTCAACTTCAAGGTATACCGTGCAACATAAATCATCGAACTTTCGAACATAGCGACAAAATTGAATAGTGTCGCCAAGCCCCTGCTCACTGTGCAATAGGATTGTTTTTCCGAATAACGAGTTTTTACCAAGCCACAGTGGCTCAGTGAAACAACGCTTTACTGAGGTAAAATTCGATGTTGCCCATCTATGCTCGTATAGTGGCCAAGCCATTTCGTAGTCTTCAATCATGAGATGTGTTAGAGCTTTATTCCAATACCCTTCAGCGAAACTGGGATTTACAGAGGTGCTTTTTCCGAAGTCATCAATCGCATTTTTGAATTTTTTTTGCTCTCTGAAGGCGAGTCCACGGTTATTAAATGCTTGAAAATGCTCTGGAGCTATCATAACGGCCTTTGTATAATCAGCAATTGCCGCATCATAATTTTCTAATTTTTGGTAAGCTAGAGCTCGATTATAATGAGCGTCAGCTGATTTTGAATTTTTTTCAATTGCTTTGGTAAAATATTTAATTGCCGCGAAGAAATCTGACTCTCTGCAAAATTGCATCGCTTTTTTATGGTAAAATAGAAAATCTTCACGGTTTTGGTTTTTCGTCATTGCAAATCTAATTCCCACGCTCTGCAAAAAATTTGCTTCTTGGTTGAAAAAATTCAACTTCAGTTAGTAGAGTTCTGATCTCAACGAAAAACACCTCTCAGAAGTATAGCTTTTTGCAGCCTCAGAATTTCTTGATTAGTTTTTAGCATCTGTCAGTTTTTAGAGGCTATTTGCTTGAGAGTGTTGACTTCAAGTCGAATTTACGTGGAATTTTCTGCTAGGTCTCCACTTAGTTGCCAATAAAAGGTTCTCCGTATAAGTTAACCCTACGGTATCCTTCACAAATTAATACCATAGTGACATTTTGTAACAAAACTGAAAACTGGATTTTGCTAAAAAAGCATAAAAACAGCTGATTGCATGGGAAAATGTAGAGATAAAGTTGACCGCCGGTTATGTGTTGCTCCGATGATGGGCTGGACAGACCGGCATTGCCGGTATTTTCTTCGGCAGGTGGTACCAGATGCGTGTCTGTTTACTGAAATGATCACTGCAGAGGCGCTGATCCATGGTGATCGAAATAGATTACTTGGTTATAATGCGGCCGAGTCACCACTTGTTTTGCAGCTCGGTGGCAGCCAGCCAAATCGACTAGCCCGCGCTGTTGCGATGGTGGCATCTTTGGGCTTTGCCGAAATTAATTTAAACGTTGGCTGCCCCTCAGATAGGGTCCAGTCGGGCAAATTTGGCGCTTGCCTTATGGCAGAGCCAGAATTGGTAGCGGCATGTTGCCGTGCAATTATAAATGAGACAGATGTGCCGGTTACCGTCAAATGCCGAATTGGCATTGACGATATGGATACTGAAACTGGTTTGGATAGATTTGTTGACATTGTAGCGGCTGAGGGCGTTGAGGTGTTTTATCTGCATGCGCGAAAAGCATGGTTAAACGGTCTTAGCCCGAGAGAAAACCGCAAAATTCCGCCACTTGATTATGACAGGGCCCGCCGGTTGGCAAAGCGGCGCAGCGATCTTTCAGTGATCCTGAATGGCGGTCTGGAAACAGCCAATCAGGCCATTACAGAAATGCGCGGATGCGACGGTGTAATGATTGGCCGAGCGGCCTATCGCACGCCGTATATGCTGACTGAATTGGCTCAGCATATTTTTGGCAGAGCGCCACTGCAGCGTTATCAGGTGGCTTTGGCGATGGCCGATTATGCAAATACAATGACTAAAACCGGTGTGCCGCTTCACAGCATAACAAGACATATGCTGGGGTTATATTCTGGCCAGTCTGGCGCCAAATATTGGCGGCGCCAGCTTGGTGAAAATGCACGAATGGTAAATGCGCCCGGTGACTTTATCCGTGAAACATCTGCCTTTTGTGAGGAGTTGGTGGCGCAGCGTGCCGCTTGAACAGATGATTTTTGTTTAAACAACTTAAATGATAAGTAAAAAACAATGCAACAGTCGGACCCATCCCCAACACCGAAAGCTGAGACACACCAGCAAGAACATAATGGGCGCAAAATGCTGTTTGATTTTGGACCATTATTGTTGTTCTTTGGGACAAATTACATATACAGCGACCTGATGTTGAGCGTGAAAGTTTTGGTCGCGGCGACGCTTGTGTCATTAGCTTTGAGCTGGCATTTTGATCGGAAGGTTTCATTTATGGCTGCAATTGGCTGCGCGGCTTTGGTGTTTTTTGCAGGACTCACATTATTTTTTGAAAATGAGTTGTTTATTAAAATCAAGCCAACTGTTGTTACCTTGTTGTTTGCGGCATTAATTGCTGGTGGGAGGCTTTTTGGGCGTAATCCGCTGGGGGCCATTATTGGCAAACAAATTACCCTTACAGCGCGAGGGTGGCAGGCAATCAGTTGGCTCTGGGTGGCGATGTTTCTAACCTCGGCTATTGCCAATGAGATTGCGTGGCGGATTTTAAGCACAGATGATTGGATCACATTTAAAGTTTTTGGACTTACAGGCATCTCACTTTTGTTTTTTGCCCTTAGCGTGCCAATCTTGCAGAAACACCAGCGTCAAGACTAGCTAATCCATTGAAATAATGCGCGGCTGCGGCACTAAATAGTCTCTTTTGTCGATCTAAGCATAGATTCAGTCGTCCTTATTTTACTAAAATAGAGAAGTTTCTTGAAAAACTTGAAAGGGTAAAGACTAACAGCATTGAGCCTTACGGAGACCGATGACCATGGTTGATGAAGATGAAATTATCCTGTCAGATCTGGATGATGATGAGCTTGTCCAGCAGATGCATGACGATCTTTACGATGGATTGCAGGATGAGATTGTGGAGGGTGTAAAAATCCTGCTTGAACGCAAATGGACACCCTATGACGTATTGACCAAGGCTTTGGTTGAGGGCATGACTATTGTTGGTATTGATTTCCGCGACGGCATTTTGTTTGTTCCAGAAGTATTAATGGCGGCAAATGCGATGAAATCTGGCATGGTAATTCTGCGACCACTATTGGCTGAAACGGGGGCGCCGCGCGTTGGCTCTATGGTCATTGGTACAGTTAAAGGAGACATCCACGATATAGGAAAAAACCTCGTATCGATGATGCTTGAGGGTGCTGGCTTTGATGTCATTGACCTTGGGATTAATAATCCTGTTGAGAAATACCTTGATGCGCTTGAAGAACATAAACCTGATATTCTGGGTATGTCCGCATTGCTCACTACCACAATGCCCTATATGAAAGTTGTGGTTGATGCAATGGTCGAAAAGGGCATCCGTGACGACTATATCGTGCTTGTTGGCGGCGCGCCATTGAATGAAGCCTTTGCCGAGTCTGTTGGAGCTGATGCTTATTGCCGCGATGCCGCTGTGGCTGTTGAGACGGCAAAGGAAATGATGCAAGCCAAACGTGACCGTCAACACGCAGCTGGATAAGGTGTCGAACCCGCATCGAAGCAGTTTTTCTATTTTATTGCTTGCGTGGAATTCGCGCGGAACTTGCTAGCACTCATCAACCAACTGCCGTCAGATGCTGCCTAGTTCACGAGACTGCAAGTGGAGGGAATAATTAGCCAGAAAAAATTGGACCTGGCACAAATGCTAAGGTTAGGTCGCAAGTCAAATACGTTATAAGCGGTGCAAGTTTTAATTATGGAGATTTTGCAAAATGGCGCATTTGATTATTATATACTGGCGCGATATTCCGGCTCAGGTTATCGCCGAGTCGGGGCGTGGGCGTAATCGCCAACAAGTAAAAATTGAATTGCCGCGTCGTTTTGTGATTGCAATCGATGCGGCGGCGATGAAAGGTGGGGCCGACTCCACTGATGACTATCTGGCCGAATGGCGCCGATCAAAGCCTGTTTCTTGTAGCGATGATCTTGATGCAGAATCGGTCAGGCTGGCGGCCGCAATTGAGGCCGACTATCCAGCTGAACGTGTGCGCAAACTTGTCGAGTCTGGTGGGTTTGATGGTGATTAGCCATATTTTACCAATACGTAAACGCAACTGGTGTCGCAATCGGAAGATAGTGAGGCGGTGGCAAGCCATCTTGTGTAAACGCAAACAGTCATTCTGCGCGGCGAAAATTGATGCCAGACAGCATCAAGGCCACGGCACAAATGGCGAGGTATAATGCTATTGCGCAATGATGTTGTTTCAACGGTGCAGAAAGACAGGTCTATGCAAGTGACAATTGAACAAATCCAAAAAGCCGCAGCCCACTGGTCAATCGAAGTGACGCCAGCAGGCGCTAGTAAGATCGATAGTTTTGCCGATTGTTTGGATCCCGGTACCACAGTTAATGTCACATTTTTGCCGGGGAGCGACCCTATGGATACAGTAGTTGTCGCTGAGAGGCTGCACAATGAAGGCATGAACCCGGTGCCGCATTTGGCAGCCCGGTCATTACGTGATTCTGATCAGCTAAGCTCATTATTAACGGCCTACACCAGTCGTTGCGGGGTGAATGAGGTGCTAGTGATTGGTGGTGGTGTTGACCAGCCTGTTGGCGCTTTTTCCGATTCAATTCAGGTGTTAGACACCGGTTTAATCCAGCGTTATGGCATCCAAAATGTGGGGGTTGCCGGACATCCAGAGGGCAGTCCTGACATTACCCACAGCGAAATTGCCGAGGCGTTGGCAGCCAAAAATACATTAGCCAAGCGCGATGGGCTGAATATGTATATCGAGACACAATTTTGTTTTGAGGCAGATATTGTTTTGTCGTGGGAACGCGATGTGAGGGCGGCCGGTAATAAGTTGCCAATCCGTATTGGCATACCGGGCCCAGCCACAATAAAAACATTATTCCGGTTTGCCCAGATTTCCGGCATTGGCCCATCTATGCGGTTTATTTCAAAACAGGCCCGTAATGTAGCCAAATTGATGACGGTTCAGTCACCGCATTTGTTGCTAGCGGATTTGGCTTCAGGAATGGCCGTTGATCCCGATTGTCTGATCCAGCATTTTCATTTTTACCCATTTGGCGGGTTTGCTAAAACAGCCGCTTATGCGAGCGCTGTCGCCAATGGTGACATCAAGATTTTGCCGAAAGGCGGATTTGATGTTGTCGATACACTCGCCTAGCCAAGTCGCCTTTTTCTGGAGCAATATTATGACCCGAACTTTACTTTCCTCTGACAGACAAGAAATTGTGATTGGTTTTGATTCCCCATTTTGCGTGATTGGCGAAAGGATCAACCCGACTGGGCGGATATTACTTGCCGCTGAAATGGCCGCTGGTGACTATTCGCGGGTGATCGCAGACGCCGTGGCACAGGTAGAGGCCGGGGCAACAATGCTAGATGTGAATGCCGGTATACCGATGGCAGATGAACCAGCTATTTTGGCCAAAGCGATCAAGCTGGTACAAGATGCTGTTGACGTGCCTTTGGCAATTGATAGTTCGATTGTGGCCGCATTGGAGTCAGGTTTATCAGTCTATAAAGGCAAAGCACTTGTCAATTCGGTAACAGGTGAGGAAGAACGCCTAGAAACCGTGTTGCCACTTGTCAAAAGATACAATGCCGCGGTGGTGGCGATTTCAAACGATGAAACCGGCATCTCGGAAGACCCAAATGTGCGGTACCATGTCGCCAAAAAGATTGTGGAACGTGCGGCTGATTATGGAATTCCGCGTGAAGATGTTGTCGTTGATCCACTGATTATGCCTGTAGGCGCTATCAATATGGCCGGTCGTTCAGCGCTTGATTTGATCATTCGGCTTCGCAATGAGTTGAAGGTGAACACGACCTGTGGTGCATCTAATATTTCATTTGGGTTACCAAACCGTCGCGGCATGAATGCATCATTTTTGTCGATGGCCGCAGGGGCTGGCATGACATCGGCCATCACGAACCCATTGCATGCCGAAGAAATGACCGGCATCATGGGGGCGAACGTGATGAATGGAAATGATCCAGAATGTCGCCGCTGGATTGAAAGATTTCGTGAACCGGTTGCCGCTGGCGAAGGTGGACGTGAGCGCCGGCAAACCCGTCGCCGCCGCAACGCATAGATATAGATAGATCTGGAATGGCCATGCCCGAAGACCCAACTTCAATAACCAGATCATCCAAGCCAGATGTGAAAATCGTATTCACTCCTTCGGGGCGCCAAGGCTGGGTGCCACATGGTACGTCGGTCCTTTCTGCGGCAAGGCAGCTTGGCGTTGATATTGACTCGGTTTGTGGTGGCCGGGCGATGTGCGGGCGCTGTCAGGTTAATGTGAGTGTTGGCAAATTTGCCAAACATGGGATCCGTTCTGGTGCTGACAGTTTAAATGACGTGACCGCGGTTGAAACCCGTTATGCTGACAAACGCTGTTTAGCGGCCGGGCGGCGTTTATCCTGTCAGGCAAAATTATGCGCCGATGTGGTGATTGATGTGCCGCCGGAAAGTCA
>MDSZ01026735.1_pt1 | contig 13755 bp, 8 predicted proteins | sample 811201 | NCBI WGS metagenome assembly MDSZ01 (sample SAMN05326647, study PRJNA326480) | marine metagenome | isolation source: seawater | place: Indian Ocean: North | collected 2010
AAATTTTATTTGGTTATCTGCATCCCTACCAATAACTAGACTTGTATTTAAAATAGTTTCAAATACTGTCTGTGATGAACCTAGAACAAAATCCAGAGTATTATCACCATCTTCATAAGAAACTGTAACACCAGTTTCTGTGTTAGACCCTACCATTGCTCCGACAGTATCAGCGATATATTCATTAAGGGCAGTACCATCAACAGTAATTTCATCGGCTTCTAATATGCCATCAATATCTGCATTGCCACTAATATCCAATGAACCAGCATCAAGTTCACCAGATAAAGTAATATTTCTAAAAGTGCCAATATCTTTATTAGCATCAACGAGAACATATTTACTTGCTGATACTGTACCAGCCGTTAATCCATCTAATGCAGTTACATTATCATTAGTTAAATAAGTAAACATTTCTGGGTTGCCAGTAGAAGAATTGAAACCTAATATTTTTCCTAGTCTACTAGCCTTGGAAGGTATCGTCATATCTATATCAGTAGGAGAGTATTCCGGGGCTATAAGTGTACGGCTTTTAACTTCTCTAAAATCTCCAACTACTCGATGTAATCTATCAAAATCTGCCTCAAGAGATGCAGCCGTAATATTACCACCAGAGGAATATACAGATGATCTTGCTATAGACATAACTGACAGTATCGTAATTTTTACACCATCAGCCGGAGTGTAGTCGGTGGGTGAAGTCTTAAATTTAACAACCCCGGTACCATTAGCATTTAATCCAGCACTAGCCGAACTATCTACAATGTCGTAGTGTGTGCCTTCAGTTTTTAAAGTACTATCTTCGTAAACTTTAATCTCATTTGTATTATTGACTTGGAATGAAAAACTAAAATTTACGTTAGAACCATCTCCAGTTCCTTGCGTTCTTTTTAATACATCATTTACATCTATGCTTGTCATAACTCTAGACCTCTATATTACCCTTTGTACACTAAGTTTGTTAAAAAGTCACTTATCATCTTATAATTCTTGCCCTCAATCTTGGTGTTCTTTTGACTAAATAATCTCTAGCCTCGCTCATATACTCAGTAATAAGATCCTTAATCATCTTCATTCTTTCTTCTGCTAACGGTTCTAACTTATACATATCAGACTTTATTAGTTTATCGAGAGAAGGGAGTATGGTAGTTGTAATATCATATCCTGCATCTTCTTGGAAACGTCCTCTACCGTCTACAGTATTAAATAATGTAATCATGTCGTTATATTCTTGAGCCGTTAATAGAACCTTATCTATTTTCTTATTAGGCATTAATGGTCCACTTGCCCCGGCATTACCTAAAGCAATTATTTCTTCATCAACAGCGTTATATTTTTTATCTCTTATATGTATAGGCGAATACCACTCCCATCCCATGCCATTACCTTGTATTCTAGTTTCGCCCCAAAGATTATATTTAGGTGGCAACTCTTCACTAAATAAAGGATTTCTAGATTTAGCTTTTTGAAGGGCTAGATAAAATCCTCTCATAGCCGGGGGCAACTCAGTATATCCTTCTGGGAGCATTGTATTTGAGGCTCTAGGATCGTTAATTCTTTCTTTAGTTGCTGACCATGATGAATTAGATGGTATATATGATTGTTGTGTTGGGGCTAGTGCAAAGGCTACTTGTGATACTTTTTCAGAAGTTAATTCAATTAATCTTTCAAACCTTTCTTCGCCAGACATATTAGGATTAGGCTTTGTAATAAGTTTAGTTAAATCAGCTAAACCTTGCATCATAGGATGCTGGTCCATGTAATCAGTAGTAGCTAACGCAAAAGCTGTAGCCATTTCCAATAAAACATCCGGGTCATCTTCATGCTGTACAAAGTAAGAATAATCTACAGCCATTGCTAATAAACCAGATACAGGGTCAAAGCGTGAAAAAGTTGCCGATCTCATTGTGCCGTCTTCCATTTTAAAAGTACAAGAGTATCTAGGAATATTTAAACGCTCCATAGCTTGTTTAGCACCTCGGTCACTTGGACCAGATCCTGTACAGAAAAAGTCTTCGCTTGCAGTACCAGATACTAATTCAGATACAGTATAAGCCATTCCTAACCCTACCATTATTTTAGCCATTGCCTCGTCTTTTTCTCGCCCAGTTCCATTCCTAAATTTACTATAAACATTAAAAGGTAGTGTACGATCAAAGACCTCGGTAAAAATATTAACTGGTGTTTTATAAAAAGGTACAAAAAGTTTGGCTATAGGATGGTTCATAGTAGGGGCTAAAGAACCAAAGAACCCATCTAGATCGCCTTGAAAAGTTAACTCTTTTGCCTCTTTAGCTGCTGCCTCAAATACGTCTGCCGGGGGATTATTAAATGTTTCAGCATAAACAGCCTTGGCTTTTTCCATAGCATCTGTTTTATTCATTCCACCCAGTAATGCATCATCATACGCTATGATAGATTTACGGTACGCCTGTTTAGCTATAGAGGCTCTCATGGCTATAACTTTAAAAAACTCATCTTCTGCCACTAAGGCTCTGCCAGACATTCTAAAATAAACGCCTAAAGCATCAACAAAGGCTGGTACATAATTACCATTTAATGATGCCTCATTTATATTTTTAATTACCTCACTAATATTGCCTGTAGATCCTATAGCACGGCTATGTGTCAGATCAAGTTTACTGCCATTTATAACAGGCTGTTCATCCCACAGAGCCTTGCTAGAAAGAATAACAGCATCAAAGATAGATGACTTGATACCATGAATACTAGCCAGAGCCTCACCCATCAAAACACGGTCTGTATTATCAGCCCCGGTTAAAGTAGTTCTAACAGCACCAATGCCACCAGCTAATCCTGTTTCAAATACTTTTAAGCCTTGAAATATACTATTACCAGCCGTATTGACCATGTGCGTTACCGGGCTGGATAAAATAGAGTTGAGCCATATTTCTATAATAGCATCGGTACTTCTAGCCATAAGGGATTGTTTAGCAAAAGTGGGTCTAATATGTTTGGGCAATCTTACATAAAGATCGAGTAGGTTTTCTATGTCTTCGGGTTTTTCAAATCTTTCTAGTAAATTGCTTAACTCATTAGCGTACTCTTCAATATTGCCACTCGGTGTAATTTTTCCAGCCCATCTTACTGTTGCCATTCCTCTAGCGTATTCGCTAACATTGCCAGACAAGGATGCCGATAAGCGAGATTGAAAAGCGATAAGCCTTAACGCTATGGCTTGGTCAGTAGGATCTCCAGTTTGAAGAGCCTTCTCTGCGTGGTTCTTAGCCATTTGACCTATATTAACTAAACCAATAATAGAGCCTACCGTATCCTCTGCCGGAAGAACTTCACCGGGTTTACGTTGCAACATCTTCATTACAACATTATACAATCCATTATCTTCGGCTAGTTTGGTAGCTGCCTCAACGGTTACTTTATCTCGTCTAAGCTGTTTAAATAACGGCTCATTCGCTTTCTTTACTTGCTCAAGGAAACTCGCTAAATTCTGATCGTATTCATCAAAAGCAAAGACAGCCCTTAAACTTTCATCGGTGGTTAACTTTTCTCCTAAAGATAAAAAATTTATTCCCGGATTACTGCCTTCATTTAATAGCCCAGTTAAATCACCTATCTCTAAATCTTCTGTTGGCTTAACTAAAAGATAACCACCCATATCGGTTATCTCTTCTTTAGGCTTTAGATTGCCGTATATTTTCTTCTCTGACTCTGTAACAATCTCAGAGCCTTTATTCATTACTGCACCAAAAGCATCAGTAACAGCTTTGCCCCACCCAGCTACTTTTATTTCACCTTGGGTATTGTCAGTATTAACAAGGTTAACATCCTGTTCAGTAATCTGTGATGGATCTTCAATGACTACATCTTCTACTACAGGCTCAATAGGTTGCTCAACAGGAACAGCATCAAGTATATTCTTATCTATCGTAGGTTCGTTAACTCGTATCGCCATTTTCTAACCCTTCTTTTGCTAAACCAGCCGATAATAATACTGGACCAACTATTCCATATTTTTCTAATATTTCTATAACCTTGTCATCAAATACAACAAATGTATCAGACGGTGTTTTTTTGGTAGGATGACTTAGCGTTTTATATCTTAGACCTTTTAACCCTTGGCTGTTCATATCTTGGGCAAATTCTTTTGTCTTGCCATAGTTAACACTAGCCGGGTTATTAGGCATTGCTGCTATAAGATCACTTACAGGCTGGTCTTCAGATATACCATATTCATCGTAGTATTTACGCAAAGCATTCTGTACATTTTCTGGTTGCTGGCTAAAAGATGTTTCTACATCAATTAAGTCTGTATCTTTTACGTTAAGATTTACTTTGTAGGTTTTACCATCTTCGCCTCTAAAAAACGTAGCAATATCTTCATTAGCATCAAAGTACAAGCCGTAACCAAAGTTAGTTTCACCTTGTCCTGTGCCAACCTTTTCTATACTAAATTTTTTAAAATCTGCACCCGAACCAGAGTAAGCAGTTATGCCTTGGTTTGATCCTGTGGCTTGTCCTGTGGGTCCACCACTTGGTCCATCTTTGGATTTGGCATTTTCGATTTCTTGTCTGAAGAAGTTCGTAAGTTCCTCCCCATCAGTATCGAGGTCTGTCCTACTTCCACCTTCGGCAGAAGATCGTCCGATGTTACGAATGTTTGTTTTGTAACTCTTCCCATCTTTACTCCTTTTCCAATTGTTACCAAGTTTTGTTAGTTCAATTTCAGATATAACAGTTTCTACATCAAAATTCAAGTCTTCTAACAAACCAGTTAAAGCACCCTCAGTTGATGTAAATTCATTAATATATTTTTTAGCTTGTTCAATTGTTAATGGTGAATTTTTAATAGCATCTTTATCAATAATTATTCTTATACCCGGTCTACCATCTACAATAATAGGCTGGTATCCTCTAAATAATCCATTTGGATCTGCCTTTATTATCCTTTCAAATAAATTTGTTAATGTATTAGTATCTCTTAAATTAGTAGAACCAGTATTTTCAATTATATCTAATCCATAATGGTTTGGATTTTTTGTTAATGTTTTTGCAGTATTAACCCATACTTCTGTTTGATTAAGCATATAGCCTAACCTTGCAGCCGTTTCTACAGCAGCCTCATGGGATTGAAAACCTTCCATAACAGTTGATGGGTTTTGATACAGTTCCCATCCACCAGTACCGTGAACATTACCGTATAAATCTACACCAGTTCTTTTTGATACTATCTCTATCGCTTTAGATGTAGTTCTTTCATTTATTCTAAATTTATCTTCGTCTGATAAATTGTTATAATCTTCACCAAATTCTTTAGCCCAAGGAGATCCTTCACCGGGATCAACTTCCATAGATATACGTCTTAAATTTCTAGTTAATGCTGTGTCTATATTACCACCAGCTTGAACATCACCAGTAAGTCTTGTTAAGTTATTCCATCCTATTGCTTGTATTTCTCTAGGTTTCCAATCTGACTTACCCATCCAATTAATACTATTTAAATGCTCGGTAAGTTCTCTTCCAAATATGGCTCTATTTTCATACATAGGACCTTTGATACCACCTTCACCAACATCAAGAATAATATCATCTGGTACATCATAACCTAATCTTTCTAAATGGTTTATATATTTTTGATCAACCAATCCAGTTTCTCTAGCTGAATGAATGTCTATAACAAAAGGTGAACCACCTTCTGGAGCGTTACCCATAATTGATCTAACATCTTTAGTATATCCACTATCAATAAAATCAGCTATTTTTTGACCAGCACCAGCCGTAACCTCTTTTCCATAAATGATATCAGCACCAATTCTATTTGCCATAGGCAGACCTTTACCTTTAACCTCTTCTATAGGAACACCTCTTTTAAACTGTTCGTATATAAATAAAACATTTTGCATTGCATTAGCTGGGCTTTCGTTTTGTTGTACTGAAAACCATGCTGTAGCTAATCTATCAGTTAATTCTTTGTTACCTTCAGATACTTTTTCAAACTCACCAAACACTTCATCATACCATTTAGCATCTTTCATAATCTGTTCTGGTGATGATGTTTTTTCTACACGGTTTATCCAATCATCAAATGTAATATTTCCTATGGCTATATCGGGTAAATTATCATTAGGTGCTTTTAAAACAGTTCTTTCATTTTTAGGTCCACCCGGATACGCTTTTTCACTATTAATTCTTTGTAAATGTAATCTTAAATTTTCAGCACCTTTTTCTGGAGAAAATTCAATTCCACCTTCTGTTATTAATTTTTGATTATTAGGAGCCAACTTAGCTAGTTGAGTGTTTATAGCTTTGTCTATTTCACCAGCACCTAATGCAGATAATGTTGTGCCACCACCAGCATCTAAACTTTCCTGTGCTTGGGTTCCAATATTTTCTAATGCTGTTTTAAGCCTTGGGCTATTTCTGACTAAACTATATACTTTACCTATGCCTTCTATAGCCTTTCCAGCGTATTCACCTAAAAGACCACCTTCTAACATTCTTAATGGCATCCTTTGTATTTTTTGCATAAAATATGGTAAGTCTTTATTTGCTGATAAACTATTCAACATTGTTTCTGCAATCTGACTATCATCTTTAATTACTTGCAGACCCATTTCTATTAAAGCCTCATCTTCTGCTTTAAGACCTATAGCCTCTGCCGATCCATACCCTAAGACATTTCTCAGAAAAGTATTGCCATATCCATATACCTTTAAGGCTTTACTAATTAAAGCACCGGGAACAACAATTTGACCACCAGCCTCTCCAAGCCCAGAAGATATTTCTTGTGCTGTTCCTTCTGGTTTTGTGGCATCTAAAAAATAATCATTTAAAGTATTATAACCCGGTATAATTTGAAATGTTTCTTCAACCATATCTGTAATAGTACCACCTAAAACAGTTCTCATTGTTTCTTCGCCAAACTTTGCTACACCAACAGGCAATCCTTTTACAAGACCTACACCCATATCTGGTATTGATTTTACAAAACTTGTTCCAAGATCAGCAGCCGTTGAAAACATTTGTTTTATTTGTTGAGCATCCTCATAACCTCTTAATACTTTTTCATTCGCAAATAATTTACCGTCCTTTATAAAGGTCTGGCTACCACCACTTCTTTTTCTTCTGCTATCCTGTATTTCTTGAAAAAGATCGTCCATTATCTCATATCCCTACTTAAACGAGGTGAATAAGTTTGTAAGTTAAGCAAAGGATAATTTTTAAAGGTAGCATCTGCTGCGTGAACATTTTTGTCTGATATATATTCAGCAATGTCTTGGGCTTCAATTAACATCCCATCTAAATTACCATCGTTTACATTTTTAAATTTTTCAGATAGTTCTGGCTTATAATTAATTATTATAGCAGCCATTTCTTGTATTACTGTGATTGCATCGTTACGGTTATTTTGTATTCTTTTAGCCTCTAATTCAACGCCTTTAGTAGTCCATAACGATTTAGCTGTTTCGATAGCTGAAAAAGGTTTGTCCTCTAATTTTGCATTTAATTCAGCCTCAAAAACATCAGCCATGATTTCACGAAAGATTTTTTGCTTTAAACCAAGATCGCCATTTGGATCAGTAATTTCAATATCCGGGCTATGTCCTGTCTGATCTAAAATGTAAGTCCTAGCATCGCTCATTTGTTGATTGCCTAATGAATTAATTTGATTAGACATAGAAAAGAAAGTGGCTTGACCAATTTTCCCATTTTCAAACTCAATAATTAATTCACCTAAAGTAAGAGGGTTGTTAATAGAAAATAATTTTTTTCTAAGTTTTGTTATTGTAAAAGTATTGTCTTTAAAATTTTTTATTTTATCCTCTTCGTAGGCTTTACTTATTTTTTCCCAGCTAATTAATTCTTCACTTGTGCCGGATAATTTATCTGTTTGAAAAGGTAACATTATATCATTAGCACTATTTTGATCACCGTTAGCTAAAAAGGATATAGCTGATGCTATCGCAAAATTTATTTTTTCTTCGTTTTGTGCATCTTGTAATTCTTTTTCCTTTTCTTTGGCTTGAATTTTTGCATCATATTGATCGTTAACTTGCTTTATAAAATCTTTACGGTTTATACCGTAGTCTTCAGCAAGTTTCATAGCCTTACCAATATTACCCGGTAGTTTATTAAACTCACCAGCATACATCTCTGGCAAAAATTGTTTTGGTTTAGGATTAGCTAATAGTTCATTAACTACAATATTTTTAGCTGATGTTTGTATTGCCTCATTTAAACGATTGTTAAATCCTACAACATCGACACCGTTCATTATAAGGCTAGACATTGCAAGTTTTGTGTCACCTTTTAGTAATTCAGTAGCATTTTCATTACGTTTAAAATAACCTTCTATAGTAGTGCCAATGTCATTAATAAATAATTCAGTAGTTGCTATTGCTTTAGCTTTTTCATATTTGTTATGCTCACCAATAAACTTATCAGCGTAACTTAAATATTTAGAATTAGTTTCTCTACTTAACGTAGCCCTAAATTTTTTGGCATATCCCGGTGAAACTTCATCAAGTGTAGCTGCATATCCAGCAACAACCTCATCTAATTCGGTTGCAAAATTATCTGGAGATAATGATGTTTTTATTTCATTTGTTTGTTTGGCGTATTGTTCTACATTAGTATTATAATTTTTTGTTATTTGAGCAATTTTATTTCTAGCCAAATATTCTAATTCATCGCTTACAGAAGACAGTTGAGCATTACGCAAAGCCGAACCATAAACACTAAACTTATCACCACCTATTGGTATTTCTTCCCCAGCATTGTAGGCATCTTCTATTTGCTCTCTTGTAGGAGCATTTTTAGCACCGTACTCAGCACCCTCAACTTTAGCCCTCTGTTCAGCAATCTTAAAAAAATAGTTACTCATGCTATCAAGATTAGCCGATAGTTCGCTCATTGCCTGTGCCTGTACACGGCTACCGACAAAATCAACTTGAGGTATTTTAAACTGTAATCCTGTAGGTTGTAATTTTAAACTTTCAGCCATTAAAAACTTTCCATTGTTCTTCTAGGTGTAGGCATTACAGCATTTGCGAATGATTGAAATGGCGTAAACTGATCACCGTAAATTTGTTTTGTAGTCATATAACCAGTAGCTATTTTACCTACCATCTGAAAAGGTGCTAACTGCCTTATTGTTTTTGCAGCCGTTAATTGCTGACCGGCTTGATACTTAGCCATCTCTTTAGCCATAGTCGCATTATCCCTAGCTATCTGAAATTCAGATATGCCTAGCCTACGGTTATACATATTGCTCATTTCAATTACACCTTTACTTCCAAAGGGATTAATACCTCTAGCTGATCCTCTTGCAATGTTAGCTGCCATGACTTGGTTCATTCTTCGTAACACTTCATTGCCTTGCCTCTTATAAGCCACAGCATTTGCTCGACCTTGCAATTCTGATTGTGTTGCCTGTGCCTCTAATTGCTGTGCCTGTGCCTGTTTAGCCCTATAATCTGCTAATGCACCAACTGCCGTTAATGCCATTCCTATATAAGGTATTGCTTGCATTTACGCTCCCACTGCTAATTTAAAGTCCATTGACAATACCGTAAAAAATACCGGCTTTGATTGACTTATGGTTATCTGTGCATCTGTGCTATAGCCTACTATACCGTGCATCTTTTTTATCCCGGTTATAGTTGGAACAGTACCACCACCAGAATAGGGTAGGGTGGTTAAAGGTACTTCAAAACCATTTATAGTTAGGTTCTGTGTTCTGTACATAACAGGGGAAACTTCTAATATTCTTTTCTTTTGTGCGACAATACGACCACTAGGCAAGTTAGGCTCAACCGGGTTAGTCTTAACAGTAACAGTAAAGTCTAGACCAGCCTCTATATACCCATCGGATGGTGGCTGTGCAGATACCGTAATAGTTCCAGATGAATTAACATTAGATACATCACTTTCTACAATATCATCTCTAATAACCTTTACAGTTTTAGCTTGTAAATGTGGTACCAGATTATAGCTAGTGCCACTAAAACTACTAATTTTCTGTACTGCACTATCGGTTGTAAAGTCATCGTCAAATACTTCTAGGTAATATTTTGTTGCTGAATTAATCGTTCTTTTAACAATGGTGTATATAACATCAAGATCAACACCAATGTCTATAAATGTGCCATCTGTCTGAAGAAAAGAAGGGGCTACTATATTTTGCTGTTTGTGCAACATAAAACAGGCAAGCGTACCTTCTAAACCAGAACTGGCTGCTCTGTACCCTGTATCGCTTGTGCCATTAACAATTATTAATAAATCACCTTCGGTTGTATCAGTTGCTGGGCGTATAGCCATAGCTTTAGGATCAAGTATAAGATGGCTTGCTAAGAGGCTGATATTATTAGCAACATAGGATAACTCAACATCACTAAACAGCATTTCCCTTAATGCCTTGCCTTGCCTCTGAATAAAAAAAGTTCCACCTTCAGTAGCGACAGGCTTTATACCATCTCTTGACCCTCTTTTTGTTGTACTTTTAACTGACACATTAGAAGGTGTAATTGGATCTAGATCAGCCTGTGGAATAAAAAATTCACCACCAGTAGTAAATATCTGTATATCTCTACCAGATCTTAATCCTACAATAGAATTAAGCGTGTCTGTTTCCATGTGTACAACAAATGCATCATCATCAAGATTTTCAGATGGACTAAAATTTAATTCACCTACCTTGCTGGCAAACAATGTCATTGGTAATGTGTAACTTCCACCAAAATACAGCCTTCCTTCGTGAAACGTAACTGTGTGAGGATAGCCATTAGTGCTACTCCATGCATCGTGAAAACTGTTATCATAAGCCCATTCATCGGCAGATAAAGAATCTGTATTTGAAAATGGAATTAACACCACAGCCTCGGCAACTGTAGTTGATACAATCGCAGTTATTTTAGCTTTTCCAAACCCATTCCAAGTAGTAGTAGCTGACGAACCTTTAGTTGCAAAAACTTGCTGACCAATAGATGAACTGGTAAATGTATCGGCTACACTTGCAGTAATTTTTATATTTCCAAATGTTGCTGACGGTGTTATATGTGCATTTGGGTTTGTTACACTTTCTGATTGCCCTGTTAAATCTCCTCTTATTTTTGGTGGATTAAGAGTAGTTAGAGCAGTAAAAGTCCATGTTGTATCGCTTGCACCACGAACTAATTTAAAAGGGTTAACATTACGATTTGCAAAAATTATTGTATCTTTATTCTGAGTAAAATTTAATAGTTTTAAATCAAGTGTAGTTCCAGATAACAATGTTATCGTAAAATCAAGATAGCTATTACCACCACCGTTTATTCCAGTTTGTAATGTTCCATCTTTATAAACCGATAACCTTAAATTTGTAGAACTTGTTAAAGCCAAAACAAGCAAATAGGTTTGCCCGGTAGAATATTCAAAAGGCACTAATTTTATTTGATCAGTAACACCAACATAGCTAGTAAAATCATTTACATATTTTAATCCCGGTCTACGGCTAAAACCACCCTGTGGCTCAAATATAACATTCTTAGCCTCGGCTACTGAACTGTAGTATTGTTCTATATCTACACGCCCTCGTAATAGAGGATCTATTTCACCATGAGAAAAACTTGCTTGGTATTGTTGTAATCTGCTCATCCACGAATATCCGTTAATAGATAATCACCGACAACTGACGGTGTTTGACCACCGGCATCTATGTTGGCTGCCTGTCTAAAATATCCACCTCGTTGATTTTCTGTAGCTGTACCTAATGCAATTTCTCTCCAATACTGTGACTTGGCTGTTTGATCAGTAATAACTTCAGCTAAATGCCACGCCATCTGATATCCTAGTAACTGTACAAAATAATGAGGCATCAAAGTTTCACCTATAGCCTTCTGGTAATCAATAAAAATAGTAGTGCTTTCGGTCATCAAAACAGTTGTGCCATCGGCTGCTTGGGCTATTTCCCAGTTCTTATAAAGAGATGCTCCAGCCGAACTAGATGTTCTTACGGCTCTGGGAACACCATTTAGCATATCATTGGGTAACGTAAACTGATAAGTCCATTCGTTATTTGGTGTAGCTGTCTGTCTGGTTAAAGTAGCTTTAGCCACAGTAAAAGACCATTGATACATACCGAGCGTAGATCTTTTAACATCTGGGTATAAAGTAGAACAGGCACTCGCTTGGGGAGTGCCGTCAGAAAAACTTGTAATAGAAGTAGAGCCTAATAATAATAATGCTTTGTTACAGATTGATACGTCAGTATCGCCACTTGCCATATATAAACTCCATTAATTGGTTTGGGCGAGGGGAGAAAGCCAATGCCTTGGGAACCTCGCCCAATCTCTATTTATTTAGTCACTATCAGAAACAGCACCGATTACTGTACCATCTGAAATATCGACTACCGAACTGGCGTTACTGACTACAACGTGCATCGTTACAGTTCTAGTACCACCAGTTGCACCGTGTACAATAATCATGTCTCCAACTCTTAAAGTGTCAGACAAATCATTAAAGTACCCACTTGCATCAACAGCAGTATGAGCGTCAGTTGTTGTATAGACATATAATGCCGGGGTTGTGCCAGCCTTCGCTTGACCACCTAATGGACCCCATCCAGATCTTGCAAACGCCATTTTAACTCTCCCTACAAGTAATGTCTACTAGACCAGCAGTATCAATAACACCGGCTCCAGCAGCAAGTTTAGCCGTTACCAGAAATGAAGTTTTCTCTGGAACGTAGTTAACCTCAATAGAAGGCATGATACCGACAGCCATCGCAACAGCATTTTTATGAAATGCAAAGCAAGTTCTGTCATTAGAACCGTCAATAGTTAGACCACCTTCATCCCGGTCACCGATCATATGTACGGTCATGCCCAAAAACGAATTTATTTCACCGGCTACTAAGGCACGAATATTGGCATAATCAGCCGATACAGCCCTCTCATCACCTAGTAATGCAGATAAGTTATTTGCATGAATTATAAGATGACGGTCTGTTGGTGGAACATTAGCAGCATCCAATGCTTTCTTGGCTGCCAATATCTTTCCTACGCTTAGATCTGAAGCACTCGCACTGCCTGTGGTCACCACCGTGTTTGCAACAGTTGTTCCAGCACTCGCAGCTAGTAATGCATCTAGTAGAATTTGGTCTTGCCTTCTACCAATCGCACTTCCGACTACTTGAGCCAATTCACGCCTTTCGTCAAAGTTTACCTTTTGCTGATCGAATATGTCAGAATATTCTGAGGCATTATAATTAGTTAATGTTACAGCCGTAGTTGCCGTACTAACATTTAGAGGCACTACGTCAGTTTGAGGGGTTCGTACTGTCGCTTGCCCCTTACCAATTGAAGGAAAATTGGCTTGAGAGCCAACTACCCCGGTTCGCATTCTACAAACGCCTGTTAGCTGAGCCGTGGCTTGATAAGCCTGTTTAACTTCAGCATCAAAAATTTGTACAAATGCAGTTGATAAATTAGTAGATATTTTAAAATCTCCCTACATAAGTTAAAATTTAAAGCATTCGCCTTAAAGGTTATTGGGAGATCCCAGCCTTCTGACTACGTTATACGTTAACGCAACGATGAATTAATCATGTCAGATCGGCTCAAAGAGTTATCGATCAATTAACCCATAGCACAGATAATTATTACTTGTAAACTGCTAATCTAGACTTTGTACAAAAAAAAGGGCTGGCAAATTAAGGGGAAACACTTTAACCAGCCCCAGTTTATTCCCTAGGAGGAAATATTTTATTCGGGATACCTTTTCTCAAACTCGCTT
>MDSZ01212853.1_pt1 | contig 13754 bp, 7 predicted proteins | sample 811201 | NCBI WGS metagenome assembly MDSZ01 (sample SAMN05326647, study PRJNA326480) | marine metagenome | isolation source: seawater | place: Indian Ocean: North | collected 2010
GTAAAACTATTATCTATATCTAATGGTCGTAGGGTGAATTTATTAGGAAGTTGCCAGCCACTATCTTTCCAAGAGCGTTCAATATCTAAATCTCTTTTTCTCTCTTCACGTTCCATTCGGAGCCTAGGTGTGCCCTTATCTCCTACACGTCTTCCAGTGACCCTAGCTACTCGAGCTGGTCTTGAATAATTAAGTCTTCTCATGCTAACCTCCTACAGTTTAACTGCAGTTACTAGTACTTTTCCACCAGTTGCGCTAGTTGCACTACTTTGATCATCTAGTTTTAATTTATCTCCTCTAGCATCGACACTATCAGCTGGAGCTAATGGAAAGGTTGGTACTTTTACAAGATTATTTTCTTTTATTTCAATATCTACTTTTGTTTGTCCAGAAGGTACTTCTATACCTTTAACAGAAACTATAAGATCCGCGGTAGCAACTTTTGTAGTTCCACCAGCAACATCTGGAGTTCCTCCTGCATCTACAACGTGCAGTTCTTTTGTTCCATTATTATCTGCAACCACAACATCTTTACCTGGTCCGCCTGCTGTAGATTCGACAATTACAGTATCAGGAATTTCAGCTAATTTATCTAATTTTGTATTTTGCTCTGATCTCATTGTTTCAAGTTTAGCTTCAACTGCTAATAACTTTCCTTCAACATCATCATTCTGAGCATTAGCTATACCTTCTACGTACATTTGAGATAAAAAGTCAACACCTCTTTTTCCATCATTAATATTTGCCCAAATAGTTAGAGAGTCAGAGTCTGTACTTCCGTCAGCGGTTGTATCAAACTCTAATGTTAATGTATGATTAGCAGAATCCCATGTTCCGCCTTTTCCAGTAACTCCTTCTTTATAAATTAATTCATTAGTGGTATTATTAATAACGAATTCAATTGGACTCGAAGTATATTTATCTTTAAAAGTAGCTGAGTCAAATGTTATCTTTTGTTGTGATGCATCGTAAGTTGGTGTATCTCCAACTCCAACGCCTACTAAATATTTTGCCATTTTATCTCCTTATGTTTCTATAATAGTTATGTCAAGTCGTCTAGCTTTTGAGAGGGTATTCCGTAAGAAATACAGTATAATCTAAATTTTTCGGTAGTATATTGTTTTTTCAATCTTAACAATTCTTCTACCGTAACGCAGTGACTACTTTCGTAATTCTGTAGACCGTATGGATTGTAATTAACAGAGTTAGGATTATTGCAATGAGTTTTATATTTTAAATAATTAATATCATGACAATTGTTACAATAGACTCTATAAATAGAATTTATAAGCACAATCTCTAATGATGTTTGTTTACAACAAGGACATGGTAATTTTTTAATTGCAATATTTGCTTGGTTAACTTCGTGTTTTGCTATATCATCTCTTTTAATCACAACTTTTTATCCCAAGTAACTTCTTTTTTCTTGTTATCCCAGCCCCAGCATCCGCCGCTTAGTGGACCGCATACTCCAACTCTATTAGGAAATCCACAACCACCGCACCTACCAAATCCCATAATCAGCCCATCATTAGCTTGATCTAAATCTCTTAATAACACATCCTGAGAAAGGCCTGTCTCATCCGCAACTTTGTCCAATATCTGTAGCTTATCAGTTTTATTTTTAGCTTTATTAATACCTTCAACTACATCTTCTTTTATTAAAATACTGCTTGGTATATCATCAGTAATACTAGCTAAAGAAGCACTAGTGCTCGATAACATAGGTAAATCAAACAAAGGTCTTACTGAAATATTAGCTATTGACAAGGAGGTGAAAGAGGTCGTAGTCTGAAACCATAACCATTTAGAATCTAATGGATTTGTCATAGTATCTAGTAAGTTAAACTGAAAGGTTTCAGTATAAATTCCATTTTCTCTTCTAGATGTTCCTGTCCATAAAATGTTATTAGTACTAGCAAAATCATAAATACCTTCGTAATACCCGATGTGTGGACGTAGTCCTCCTGATTGAACATTTCTAAGAGAATACACTAGTTGATATTCTTGACCAGGTATTAGTTGATCAAGTCTCATATGAAATGCATTAACTCCCGCATTTACTGCGATATCAATTTCTCCATTATCTGGATCTTGATATGAAGGACCCACAGATTGTCCTTGTATAGAAACTCCACCCACTGTTCCTTGTAATCCGTCTCCAAAGTCAGAAGGGTCGCTGAAGTTATTATTTACTATATCTAATCCCTGTGTAGTCTCAAAAATATTAATTTTATCAGCAACTATTCTTACTGAGTCAATATGTACATCGGATTTATTACTATCTTTATTTAATCCTTGTACTCCCGCTACAGTACAATTTTCACAACCTGTTAACGTACTAAAATTAAATGGAACATTTTCATCTAGTCGAAGAGGAGGAGTACTTTTATGACGAGTTATATATCTAAATTGGACTCTAATTATATTATCTATATCTCCGGAATCTGGATTTAAAAAATTAGCAAGTGGCACCCTTACTTTAGCCCACTGACATCCAGGATCATCTTTATATAGACAGCTATTTTGTATTCTTCCAGTTCTTACAGTTTTTAATTGGTCAGCATTGTCTATAGGATTTAACCACCACTTTCCTAAAGGATTACCTTGATTGGCTGGATCTATATAGGGATCATCAAAAACCTCTATTTCTTCTAATCCTAAGCTCCAACCATTGGAAGAATCACTAGTAATAAAAGTTTCTGTGCAGGACCCTTCATAATAATTAGGTTCATTTGGGTTTGCTTTTCCACAATGGGTAGGATTGGCTGCTATAGGATCCCAGTATAAATGCATTTCAGCAGGCTCCCATCCATGATAGTTTCCCCCATTTCCGGATATATCTGGATAAAATTTCATTTGTCCATCACTAAATTGAGGAGTAGAAACAGTAGGATCCATCTTAGTTATATCAACAAAGAATCTACCCATTTGTTCTTCATCATCTGAGTACATATGTATCCAAAATTCTAAAAATGAATCTTCAGGTTTTGCGCCTACCATAGAGATATTAGGTGTTTGCAAAATTCTCCATCTTCCATCCCCTCCATGAGAATGTGTATAATCAAAATTAGCAAAAGATCTATTATTACTTCCTGCTTGTGTGCACCATGGAAAGGGATTTCCTGGACCTCTACACGCAAAGCCAGCACCAGATGGTGGGTTTGAGCCAACATAGTTGTTGTACACAGTTCCGAATCCGTGAGCGTAAATAGACGAAGTTCCTGAAGGAGGACTTAGGTAATCACTTTCGTCTGCATAAAAAGGACCTGTCCCTTCTGTATCACTAGTTATCCTGGATTTGTAATTACAGCGATGATTAAAATCATCATAATTAGTATTACCAACAGATCTATAGAATGGAAAAAAGCTATAGCCAGTTGGTGATCCCTCTGCGCATGCATAGGTATCATTATTTCTTTTAGGAATTTCAGGAAAATTGTGCCCATAATCTGGGCCATATCTACCTGTCTCAACGTCCGTTAATCCTGGAGTGGCCGAGTCTGAGTTAATTTGAAAAGCTATCAGTCCATTTTGTCCGCACATACATTCAGCCCAATTGTTGGTGTGTTCAGTTACAACTATACCGTCACTATCTACACAACGACCTCTAATACTTTCTAAGACATCATCCTGATTGGAAACATCAGCCATTTGTGTTCCTTGCAAATTCCATCCCGCAGGCATTCTTAATCCTGAATATCCCGGGCAATTAGCATCACTATCGCAAGTAAGACCGTTTCTTCTACCTCCGCTGCACCTTCCCTCATCATTACATCTTCCATTTAGACCGAGGTGGGTACTTCCATTAAAAGGTGAAGGCAATATAATAGTACCAACCTGTGTTCCAAATTCTGTATCTATAGTCGCTATATTGTATGATTTGTAGTTTTCCCAGCCTATACACGGAGTTGCTTCTGATTCCTTAGGAAACTCAGCATCAGTAAGTCCAACATATCCATTATAAATATCCTGCCATCCATATGGATGATTTTCTCTTTCCCATACTAACCCATTACCTGTTCCACTAGTCCATAATCCTGAACCTCCAAAATTAAGATTACTCCAGTTAGACCACACGTCAAAAGGTTCTAGCATTTTTCCTGCAGCATCTGGAACTTTGAGACCAAAAAAACTACTACCCCATCCGTTCATTCTAATAAGTCCAAAAAAGTTGTATGGTGAATTATCTGGGGGTGTTGCGCCTAATATTGGCCAGCATGCATTTCCATTAGTTAAAGCAGGACTACCCGGTTGTTCAGCTAAGAATAATTCGTAGGCATCACCGTAAAAATAATGATCCATAAAGTTGCCTTCCCCATCAAAATAAGGAAGTCTGTAAGCATTTTCAAAACTAATTTGTCCATCATAAAATACATTAGACGTCCAAGTTTGATCTGCTTGCATGCAAAGAGTTGCATCGTTTATTGTAGGATCGCTGCATATTCCATTTAAAGGGTCATAAGTGTTGCCACTCATATAACTAAATCTTCTACCGAAGAAAGTATGATCCTCTATAACTGGTACCTGCTCCCCGTGAGTATTATGATCCATGACTTGCATTTGATTTTTGTCGACATCTGTAACCTCATCAAATACAGGAGATGTACCGTCATAGTTTGGATCTTGTCTGTCAAAGTATCCCATTATTTTTTGTGTTTGTCTAATTTTTCTTTTCTTTTGGTAAGTTATAGATACGGTAGATTCGGCTAAGTTTATAAGTGTTCCTTCCCACGCATATTTATGAGAATCCCTAGCATAGACTACGTCAAATATACCTTGTGGAGCAAATCCAGATATATCAAATCTTGTCCAAACACCCCCTAATTCGGAACATCTAGCTTCTGGATCGTAATCTGGTCCCCATTGTAAAGTAGGATGCGCTTTACCACTATAAGTTCGAGTAGTGTGTATAGGGAAACCTTCACAGAAGTATAACTCTTCTAAATTAGGATGATACATATCAATAGGAGGAGATAGTGCTAACTCTGTAGATAACTCTTGTATAGTTAATTTAACTCGACCTTTAGAGCCAGATTTAGCCTCATTAGTAATTCGTTGGAGTAAACCTCCATTTATGTCAATAGGAACATCAATCCATGGGTTGATAGACCATGGCCTGTAGATTTCCATATTTTGAAAATCCTCACTAACCCAGCCGTTAGTTGCATTTGTTTCCATTCCAGTAAATTGAACAGAAAGGACATTACCTTCGGAGTCCACCGCAGTAGTATTATTTAAATCAATTATATCATAAAGATCATTGAAATTTGAAATGTTTGTAATTTGAAATTGAGCTAATTTTCCAGTAAAACCATTGCTTGGAAAGTTTTGAGATTCATTATTTTTTTCAAAAAAGAAATAGTAACCTGTTGGATCTACTAAGCTTCCATTATTAGGTTCCTCTGGATTAGACCAATGCACTTTTTCTGTATAATTTAAATGAGAAAATAAACCATATCCGTTATCCAGATCTGGATATGGATTAACATCAGATATAAATGGTCCTAAAAGTCCAGTAGTTCCGTCGTTTTTATAAGAGATTAACAATTTATCAATATCAGTTTCTGTGTGCACTTGTAAGGTCATAAAACCTATATTGTCATTTTTAATATGTTCTACTTTAAGTTGTAAACATACAGCTGTCGCTGGGTCTACGCCTCCTGAATTACATATTGGTTTACTTTCAAAATTACTATATTTTCCATACAAAGAATATGGACCGTTAAAGGAACTAGGTACATTTGCAGACGAGTAAATTCTATCATCAAAATCTTGAGCTATTTCTCCTTCTACATAATCTCCACTGCCGTTGAAGTTAGTCCAACCAGTATCCCATAACCCATTCCTAACTTGGTTAAGCAGGACATTTTTCTGACTTATATAACCATGTGAATTTTTCCAAATATCGTGATTTGTGTGTCCGCTCACGTTAAAGAATTGATTATCTCCACTGTTAATATCGTCCTCATCATAAACATCATTTAAGTTCCAGCCTCCATGCTTTACAGTAAATCCTCTCATCTTATCTCTAGGCAGTATAGAGGCAGCTGAAGGGTACCCTATTTTTGCTTTTAAATTTAATTGAATTCCTAAAATTTCAGAATCAAAGTCATCAACCCATTCAGCAATATCAGGATTATTGTTATTGCAAAATTGTGTTGCAGGATTCCAATTTCCGCCTCCAGCTTCACAACAGGCTTGTGGAGTGTAAACACCTACTACTTGATGGGAACCGCTACAATATGATGGTTTAAAATCTTCTAAAGCATCTTTTAAATCCATCTCAAGCTGTATGTGAGTATTCTGATATATCCCCGTTTTGACTGGAGACTGCCAACCTTGATTGAAGCCTACTCCTCTACCACTGTTATACCATTCGTCGTATTGATCTACATATGGAGTTATTGAAGGATCTAACTCTATTAACTCATAGCTTTCAAAATGGCCTATTCTAAAAGCTGAGTCATCTTCGCTGTATTGTGCTGCAGTTTTCTTTATTACAACATTTCCGGTTGTGCCGGTAGTATACAAGCCAGCTATATTACTTGCTTCTCCTGTATCATGCTGATAAGAATCACTATGTAAAAAACTAATTTCAACAGGATTATTCACCGTCTGACTTAGCCCCATATACTCTGTACCAGGCTGTCCAAAATATCTTACTAATGAAACAGTATTTGCCTTAATACCATTACCTGATTCGGATAAGTTAAATTGTTCAGTAGCAACTTCCATATCAATAGGATGGTAATGAACACGAAGGCTTACATCATGTATTCTAAGATCGGATGCAAATCCAGGAGTAGACCATTCTTCTAAAGAAATTTTAACAGATAAAGTATTTTGTATTCCAACTAAAAAATTCCCTGATGTGTCTATTGATGTTTTAGTTGGGAGGCTAAATCCCCATGTTTCACTGGGACCGCCAAAATATAATGGATAATAAGATCCACCTGATTCTGCTTCATCATTTCTAGTGTATAGCATAGTAGGGGCTTGGGTGTTTGAGGCAGGGCTTTGTATCACTTGTCTATTAAAATATTCTTCTGTTTGCATATTGTGACCATCCCATAATCTGGGCAGATAAATTCGTCCAAAATAACTTTCACAATAGCCTAGGCTTTGTACCTTAACATCCCAATCAGAGTCAATATCAGTGTATAACTGAATACCTGCGTGATCATTATCGCTATTAACGTAGGATCCATCATCTATTCCCCCATGCAAACCGGATCCAAGATTATTAGCAAAGTCAGAATCATAGCATGCTCCTAAGTGTGGATGATTTGCGAATTGGGGATGATAATTATTTCCTTCAGGAGTATTAAAGTCGCCAAGAACATTGCCTTGCTCAGTGTATGTTGTTCCCCATCCGCCTCCAAAATCAGATTGAAAATCAATAATATAAGGCACATCAGGTAATTTGTTAATATTTTTTCTATCACGATGCGGTCCTATACTTCCTATTTTAACAGGATAATTGCCTTGCATTTCTCCTGTTACTTTATTCATCCCCAGTTGCATGGGTATTCCTTTATTTTCATTAATAGATAATGAAGTACTTATAACAGCTGCATCTTCGGGTCCTAGAAAAGTTACAATGTCTGTATCTGCTCCAACTAATAACCTAACCTCAATACCATCCAGCTTAGAGCCATCAGGAATGTGAGAAGCAACATCAAATCCTTGAATAACTATGAATGGTTTTGTTACACCTGATCCAGTGAATTGAAAAGATGCGGCGTCATGTATAGAAGAGCCGTGCGCTAGATTATGGGGAAAAATAACGGGATCAATGCCATGGGTCTCATCTCCGTAGACTGCATACGAAAAAGAAATGGAGTCATCATTTAGTTGTTCACCAGGACTAATCCAATCGGTGTGCTTAGCCATTTTAACTTACCTCTAACCATACCGGACTTGGATTAAAGTATATAACAGCTAAATCATGCGGATTTTCTTCACCACCATCAGACTTCTTTAGGCCTGCTATATTGCCTACAATTCTAACTACTTGTCCTGTCTCCTCGGGAGGCGTAATAGTAAGTTTGCCGGATTCTAACGACATATACACATTATCTCCATACGTCATAGGGGTATTAATTGAAAGATCGTCAGTGCTTGCAAATAACTGTCTAAGGGTAATAGCGATATATCCTTGAGTCAACACACGATATTGGTATATTCCAGACCCATCTATACCATTTGTCATGTTATTAGGAATATACGGACCTGGCATATTATTAGGACCATCTGGTCCTTTTGCGTCTGCATAATCTAGATCTAGTATCAATCCCAACATTTTTTTAGCACCAGATGTATCACTAGCTGCATTGGCATATTGCCACCTAGCTGAACCACCCCAACCGGTCATATATACTAAATGATTTAATTTTCCAAGAGAAGTAAAGTCTGGGTGAGCGTTAGTTGTATCGTTTTGTACGCTAACTTGAGGTGCTCCTGGGAGTGTGTACATTCCATTAATGTCTCCCCAAGCATTATAAATACCGCCTAGCCAAGTTGCAAGAGCTGGAGACCAGTCTCCTCCTTGCATTATACAATCTGGTTCGTTTACAGCTTCAGCTCCGGTGCATGTGCCCCCTTCAGTATCACTATAATGTGCATCTCCTACATTATAAAAATAATGAGAATGAGCCCTACCGGGTATTGCTGTTCCTATTGAAGAAGAATCTAATAGTCTTTTCCATCCGGCCACTCCAAGGTCCTCCCTTATATGATATTTTTATTTATAATATACCTATCAAATATACGGTAATGTAAGGGTAATTGCAACATTATTATTCAGAGTCTCCTGCGTTGCCGCCGCCGGACCATTCATTAATATACAAACCTTTTAGAGTACTATCACCAGTGCCTGTATTAAATACTAATAAACCATCAGTAGTACTAGCCCCAATGCTATTCTGAGAATTGCCTTTATAGTAGTTTTTAGTACCACCTGTTACACCAATCTTGAAAAACTTTACTGTATCTCCATCTTGATGATCAATAAATCCGGACTCTACAGCAAGATGTCCTTCTGTGGTTGCGTTATCTGATCCTTCAGCAAAAGACTCGTGTCTGTCTATAACTAAATTACCTAACTCACTAGAAGATTTAGCAGATTCAAACCAACTTGATCCAAATGCTTGAATTGTAGTTGATTCAAATGCTTGTATATGTAGTGTATCTACTCCAAAAGTAGCACCTGAGCCGCCTGCTCCATCAGAACATCTACCTGGGTAAGATGCATTATCAGCAGTTGCATCTCCCCATCCAGTTGCCTCATCACATCCTCCGATTGCTCTAGAGTAACTAGTTTGACCTGCTCCATAGCCTTCATATGATGCAAAATCAGAAAATCTAAACATAGTTCTACCGCCCATAGGTACGCTATTGCCTTGCTCCAAATGAACGTTACTAACTCCATCTATATTTCCTAATAAGGTAGATTCTCTTACAACATTACCTGCTCCAGAATTTCCTCCACCTACACCCATTTCCCAATATGCGTTTTCGGCTCCGTAATTTACTATTTCTCCGTCTTCATTTAATAGGGTGTTTAGCTGCATATTATTATCTGTAATATTAACATTACCTGATAGAATATCGACAGAACCGCCACCTTCAGAATCACTTATTAAGTTTGTCTGTATTACTATATCATTAATTTTGAATCCACCTTGTAGAGTACCTGAAGAATTAGTTGTAAGTATTTTTGGAGTTCCAGTACCAGCATCATAAGCTGCACCTGTAAAATCTGTACCTGTTTCAATAAGGTGGGTATGACTCGTTTCTGATAAAGCATTAGATGTACCTGAAGTTAATGTTGTAGGCTCTCCTAAGGTAATAGTTCCTGCGTTAGAATGTACAGCTAATTCTGCTCCATTGTCCCACTCAGAACCTATAAACTCATTTTCAAGACCATCACCAGTTTCAATATACCTAAGTACTCCTCCTGAAGACCAACCGTCACATGTTTCAGAGTCACCACCTGCTCCGCCTTCATTACTATCACATCCTGCATTTGGACCTGGAGCTTCAAATTTAAGTTCCATAGTACCGCCAGAACTGTTTACAGTAAGAATGTTCATATCACCATTCATTGGATCAGTAGTTGAATCTTTAAAGTTTATTTTGTTTACCTTTCCAGCTGAAGAAAAATCTATCTTAGCATTATTTTCATTGTAAATATTTAGAGCCTGACCCTCTTGGGTAATATTACCATCTCCATCACTATTATATGTCAAAAATTCCCAATTCCAGTACTTATCACATGCCAGTGCTTGTGGAATAGACCATCCACTTGGTCCTGAATTTGTCGAACCGTAGCAACTTCCCGCACCATTAGCGCCAGTGCCGTCTTCAGGATTCCACGATTGTGCGTCTACCCATTCGTAATCGTCAGTTATATTAGTCCAATCACACTCCACAGTAGCTTCATTCCATGTGTTAGAATGGCCTTCGCAGCACTCTCTCATAGTTCGATAAGTAGTGTCTACGGCATCCGCTGCAGCCGAATAACAATGACCGCCCTCTGCGACCGCATCATAGGATCCATATCCTGTTTTTAAATCGTTTATATCTAAAGTTCTTCCTTCAGAAGATTCGTTTAAAGCAGCAGTAGTATGACCTTGACTATCAACATTAGAGTTTAAAGTAATAGCGTTTAATACATGCTTACTTTCATTCCAAGTTCCTCCGGCTCCGCCTCCTACTCCAAATGTTAAAGTTTCTGCTCCAAAATCTGTTCCACTGTTAAATGTAGGATGAACATAGTGATTTGCAGCCATTATATCACCACAAGTTAGATCTCCTCCTCCTACAACATGTTCTCCATTTACTACGGTAGGTCCGTACTGTTGACCAGAACCATTACCTTGACAAGTATTTCCAGTCCAAAATGCGTCTACTGTCCTTTGTACTGACTCCCCATTACCGTCAGACCAAGTAAGACCTTGTCCCGTAAGTGCAACTTTCATTTGATTTATATAAAGAGTTTTTGAAGCTACGCCAGCGGTCATACCCGCTATTAAACCATTACCTACAGCTTCACCATCATGAGTTCCCGTACCGGGTGTAAACGTTAGATTTAATTGACCAGGTACGTAGGGCGTAGCATCTGAGACGCCCCCTGGTGCTAAACATGTTCCTAGATTATTTGCATCTTCCCAGCATCCCGATGCATAATTATTATCAGTTGGTACTGTGCCAACTACACCTGAGTATACTGCTGTACTTGTAGCAGCTGGACTACCCGCGATGTTCCAATGGATATTTACTGGAGTTAGAGCGTTATATAAGCTATGTATATCTAAACCTTGTCCGCCTTCTGTACTTCCTGTTACATTATCAGATTCTCCATACCATCCCTGACCATTTATTCCTGGCCAAGTTGGTGTAGATTCCGATCCATAACCATCATCGGACCATTGCTGATCCTGCCAAAATCTAAGAACTAGAGTATCGTCGTCTCCACCGTCAGTTGAATTTTTTATAATTTTTAAAGTGTTTTTACCTGCAAGGGCTGCTTTTTTGGTTGCTACAAAGGTGGTTACGGAAGGGTCAATAGTTCCATCATTGTCTGCATCTAAAAACCAATCGGTAGGAGTTGAAGGGACTGCCGTATTATCAAAACCGCTCCAATCAGAAGCAGACTGATCCAATTTAAAATCTCTAGGATCTAATGTTTGTCCGTTTGCATTAGTAGCTACTAATACTCTTTTCCATTGTGACATCTATTTACTCCTCCTTATTAACTGTAGTATACCCAAAGATCGTCCCCACTCCAGTAGACCATTCCGTCTTCTGCAGCTCCAGACTCTCCAACAGGTGCAGTAGATTGTGATACAAATTGTAAGTGACTATCTGTTAATAAAGCTTCTCCTGACCAAACATAACCTGCGGTCTTAATATTCTCACAGAATACTGAGCCTTTTGCTAAAATTGGCCCTGTATAAAGACCCTTAACATTACCCCCTATATTTGTTGTTCCAGTTCCTACGTTTCCATCACCATCTGCAGCATCTGCTTGATCCATTAAGTCTGTAAAAACTAGTCCAGAAGTGTTAACACCGTTTAGATCACGTTTATTTACAATTTTAGTACTATTTGTTCTGCCGTCTGCGTCATAGTCTGTACCAAATATAATTGCTGAGTCTAAGTCATTAAAGTCTCCATCTGTAGAGTTATAGTTTATTTGAATAGTATTATCTTCAATTTGTAAGTCTGCAGAACCTAAAATTACTTCTGCTCCATTTACTGTGAAAGAATTTGCTACTTCTAGAGTGCTTACTTTTATATAACCATTTGCATCTACTGCTAGAATTGTATCATTATTTGCATGTCCATCACTAGTTGTTGTTATTTCATGAGTGTGCCCAACGCCGTTAGAACCTGAGTCGTTCTCTGATCCAACTTCAATTGTTGAAGGCTGTTCTAAAGAGATAACTCCTGAAGGAGCATCACCATCAAAGTGAGTTACATCAGTGCCTCCTGGAAGAGTAAAGGCAAGTCCGGCTCCTTCTGTAATTGTTGTGATTTCACCTAAAGCTTTTGGAACTCCAGCTACTTCTACTGTAACTGTTCCAGCATTTTCGGTAGTTGTTACTTGCATATGAGCGCCTGCTGTAAATTTTAATGTACCACCTGCAGTTATATTTTCAGAGTCACCACCATCGTTCGTAACAGTCCAGTAATCATAGTTATCTGCATCAGCATGTCCTGTATAACCTAAATCGGATAAATCAAGTTGTTTTGTTGAATAACCCGCATCATGCTCTTGTGTGTGTCCCCATTTATCCGTTGTTCTAGAATATGTTATACCTGTTATAACTTCATTGGCGGATAATGATCCAATATTTAAATTTTTTGTAGCTACAGTTGGGCCGTTTTCTGGGTGAATAAAATTGTTTGCATCATGAGCACCTACATACCCTAGATCTGCCAAAGACATTTCTCTTGTTTTTACCGATCCTGTTGCTGTTGTAGTGTGTCCATCACTATCTGTTGCTATATCTATATCTAACTCAGATATTACTACTCCAGCTTCACCTAAGCTAGGTCCAGCATCTGGCGTAGTTGTATTTAAATCTATACCTGTTTGGGGAAAACCCGTCGGGTGGGCTATTGTTTCATCCGGATACCATCCCATACTGACTCCGTCTGATTTAATTTTTAGTACTTTACCTTCATCTGCTGCGGTTTCAGCTAAATTAGTTGAGGTAAGGTCTACTGGTTTAATGGCTCCGGCTGCGCCACTTGCTACTATTACTCTCTTCCAAGACATTATAAAGCTCTCCTATTGAAATTTCAAAAACTGTTTCTTATTTATATTTGCATGCATAAAATAACTAATCAGTGTTAGTCCATCGTTACTTGAGTTATGTCACAGTAAAAAGGGCTGAAGAACAGCCCTTTTTGTTTACTACACGGGAGGCGATAGCCAGCCAGTAAAGAAAGGAAGTATAAAGAAATCCAGCCGGCTATCTATAATAGATTAAATCTATTTTGCTACTGCGTCTCTTAAACCGTACAGACCAAAGGCCATTAACATTTCAAGAGCGTAAGGTGGAACCGCAATTCCAACAGCTTCACAGCCGCCAATTACGAACCCTACTACAGAAGCCCAAAATGTTTTTGATTTAAGCATTGATTTGCCATCTTTAAATGCCATCATAGTTTTATCTCCTATTTTTAATCAAATGCGTTTTCCGTTAATCTCATGTTAATTCGAAACTAACTACATCTCA
>MDSZ01013559.1_pt1 | contig 13753 bp, 15 predicted proteins | sample 811201 | NCBI WGS metagenome assembly MDSZ01 (sample SAMN05326647, study PRJNA326480) | marine metagenome | isolation source: seawater | place: Indian Ocean: North | collected 2010
AGATGATGGAACTTGTTGGGTTAATCTTGGCGATAGTTACTATAATTACAGACCTGGAAGGGGACAAGGACTGGCAAAACAGACAGTCTCAAATACTAAACAAGACCTACCAGATGTGTGTCCTCGCAGAGGAAACAGACTCGACGGAATTAAAGAAAAAGATTTAATTGGTATTCCTTGGATGTTTGCTTTTGCAATGAGAGCAGATGGTTGGTATCTAAGGCAAGATATTATATGGCATAAACCTAATCCAATGCCAGAATCAGTTAAGGATAGATGTACTAAGTCACACGAATATATCTTCCTTTTTAGTAAAAGTAAAAATTATTTTTATGACAACGAATCAATCAAAGAACCAGCAAAAGACTGGGGAACAAGAGACAGATCAAAAGGAAAGTACCACAACGAAGGAACAGGACTCCAACCGCATTCGGGTCTTACAAAATCATATCCAACAAAGAATAAAAGATCTGTCTGGTCGGTAACAAACAAACCATATAAGGGTGCTCACTTTGCAGTATTCCCACCTGATCTTATTGAACCATGTATCAAAGCAGGAAGTGAAAAAGGTGATATTGTTATAGATCCTTTTATGGGATCAGGTACAACTGCTATGGTTGCTAAATCATTAGGCAGAGACTATTGGGGTTGTGAATTACACGAAGGATATGGTAGTCTAATAGAAGATCGTATTAATTCTAGACAAGGTACATTAGAGGAGTTCTTATGAAGATCGGAATTATAACAGATCAGCATTTTGGTGCTAGAAAGGGTAGTACACACTTTCACGAATACTTTCAAAAATTTTATGACGACACTTTCTTTCCTGCGATTGATCGAGAGGGTATCACGACTCTTATCGATATGGGCGACACTTTTGATAATAGGAGAAGCATTGATCTCTGGTCTCTTAAATGGGCTAAAGAAAATTATTTTGATAAGTTGCGAGATAGGGGGATTGCTGTATACACTATTGTTGGGAATCACACTGCGTACTACAAAAATAATAATACAATTAATACAATTGATCTACTTTTACGAGAATATAATAATATTATCCCTATCAGAGACACTGCTGAATATACAATTGGAGGAACTAAGTTCCTCTTCCTTTCCTGGATAAACAAGGAAAATGAAAAGATGATGATGAAAAAGATCAAAGCATCTAAAGCAAAAGTTGCTTGTGGTCATCTGGAGTTGAATGGGTTTTCTCCTTATAAAGGATTCCAACAAACAAGAGGATATGATATAGATCTATTGAATAAATTTGATAGAGTTTTTAGTGGACATTATCATACTAGAAGTAATGATGGTAAGGTATTTTATCTTGGAAATCCATATGAAATTTATTGGAATGATGTAGAAGATGATAGAGGTTTTCATTTCTTTGATACTGAGACTTATGAATTAGAATCAATTAATAATCCTCATCGCATGTACTATAATGTTTATTATGAGGATACACCACATCAGACTTTTAATGCTACAGAATTGAAAGGAAAGATAGTAAAAGTAATTGTTAAGAAGAAGTCTAAACCAAAATTATTTGAGAAGTTTATTGACAAAATACATTCTTCTAATGTTGAAGAATTGAAGATAGTTGAGAACTTTGATTATAACAATGGTTGGCTTCATGGAGATGATGATGTTGATGTGAGTGAGGAAAACACTCTTTCTATTTTGAATACATATATTGATGAGTCTGAAGATGCCTTGGATAAATCTCGTGCCAAGGATATGTTTAAAATTTTATATGCACAAGCTTCGGAAGTCGAGTAATGTTTTTACTTACAGAAAAAAATGCAAAAGAAGAAGGAGCTTATGCTGTAAAGGATAAGATGGGAGACAAAGTTCTCTTCATTTTTATGGAAGAAGATGATGCCCAGAGGTATTGCCAACAATGTCAAGACGATCATGGGGTTCAGATGAAAGCTATAGAAATTGATGAGGGACTTGCAATAAAGGCGTGTGAGATGTATAATTACAAGTACACAATAATTACCCCTAACGATATAGTCGTACCTCCACCACTAGATGATAAAATTTGAGAAGGTTCGTTGGAAGAATTTCCTTAGTACTGGCAACCAATGGACTACTATACAACTTGATAAAACTGGAACTACCCTTGTCGTAGGAGCAAATGGAGCAGGTAAATCCACTATGTTGGATGCTCTATGTTTTGTGCTGTTTAATAAACCATATAGAAGGATAACCAAACTTCAGATGGTTAATAGTACTAATGAGAAAGGAACTGTAGTAGAAGTTGAATTTAAGATAGGTACTAAGTCTTATTTGGTTCGTCGTGGTATCAAACCAAACTTATTTGATATTGAAATTGACGGAGAGATGCGTAATAAGGAAGCAGATGATAGGATTAATCAAAAGATATTAGAAGATCAGATACTTAAATTAAACTACAAATCATTTACTCAGATTGTAATACTTGGTAGTAGTAATTTTATTCCTTTCATGCAATTATCTCTTTCTCATCGTAGAGAGGTAATTGAGGATCTATTAGATATTAGAATATTCTCTGCAATGTGGAATCTTGTTAAAGAGAAATTGAAAGATACTAAGGATGATATTAAAGTATTGAATGTGAAGAAAGACACTATAAAAGAAAAGATTTTTATGCAAGAAGATTTTCTGAAAGAATTGGAAGAAAGGGGTAAGAAAAGTATAGAAGATAGAGAAGGAAAGATTACAAATATTAACTTAGAAGTTGATAAATTATTGAGTAAAAATAAAGAAATTAATGATGATATTGTTACGAAAAATGAACAGATAAAAGAAGTTAGTGAATCTCCAAAACGCTTGCAAACACTGGGTAATTTAAAAGTTAAGATAAAAGAAAAAGTATCAACTATTACAAAAGAACATAAGTTTTTCACAGACAATACGGTATGTCCTACATGCACACAAGACATTGACGAAAACTTTCGTCTAAATAAAATCGAAGACGCTCAAAATAGAGCAAAGGAACTCAGAGATGGCTATCAAAAGCTTGAGGAGTCGATAAACGAAGAAAGGGATAGAGAGCGTCTCTTCACCACACTTACCAAGGAGATTACGAATCTAACGCATGGCATTTCTCAGAACAATGTTCGCATCAATGGCTTCCAGCAGCAGACAGGTGATTTACAACAAGAAATTCAAACTATTACCAAGCAATTACAAGGTAGAAATTCTGAACATGAGAAATTAAAAAGATTCGAGGATGATCTTCAAAAGACTTTTGACGAATTAGTAGATAAAAAAGAAGAAATAAAATATCACGACTTTGCTTTCTCTCTTTTGAGAGATGGTGGAGTGAAGTCGAAGATCATTAAAAAATATTTACCTCTCATTAATCAGCAGGTCAATAGGTATCTGCAGATGATGGATTTTTATATTAATTTTAAACTGGATGAAGAGTTTACTGAAACTGTTGAGAGTCCAGTACATGATAGATTTACATACTCATCCTTTTCAGAGGGTGAGAAAATGCGTATAGACCTAGCACTTCTCTTTGCTTGGAGAGAGGTTGCTAGGTTTAAAAATTCTGCAAACACTAATCTTCTTATATTAGATGAGGTGTTTGATTCTTCCCTAGATAGTGTGGGGACTGAAGAATTCAATAAGATTATAAGATATGTTATTGCTGATTCTAATGTCTTTGTCATATCCCATAAGGTTGATATGTTAGATAAGTTTAATACTGTGATAGAATTTACTAAGAAAGGTGGGTTCTCTTACATGTCCAAGAAAACAGCAGTAGAAGGTTAATTATGAAAGATGTTTACATCGCTAAGAATGTCTTAGATTATACTGAGATTAAACAAGTCTATGATCATTTAATGAATGCACCATGTTGGCATATTGGTGGTGGTTATGCTAATGCAGATAATCCACAATTAGCATACCCTAGGTTTGTTGCAAAAGATCCTACTGGAATTCATTCAGAATTTATTGCTGCATATATGATTGCCACTATGGTCAATGTTAAACAGAAGATTAGAGAAAAATATGGATTTGAATTACCAACGCATGATGTAGAGTCTGTAGTTTTTAATGCTCAAAGGAAAGGTAACATTCCTTTATTCCATACAGATGGAACTGGAGATAAAAAATATAGTTGGAGTATTGTTGGATTCTTGAGTCCACAATGGGATAAGTCTTGGGGTGGAGAATTGCAGATCCAAGAAGAGACCTTTACATTTGAACCTGGTGATTTTATTGCATATAAAGGTGGCACTCAATTACATGATGCCATGCCTATACTAGTGGACACACCATTCTGGAGACTCTCTTGTGCATTAATGATTCCGTGACAGTTAACAAAGTGTCCACATGAGGGTTTCGACCCTCTTTTTTTATATTATAATGATACTATACAAGAGAGACACATGCTTCACGAAATTAAAGGAAAACTTGCAAAACTACTTGCGACAGAGAATTTAATCATCGAGCATAGAGATGTATCCACTGCTCAGTTCGATGTTGCTCGCAGAGTATTGACCCTACCACTTTGGAAGATTAAATCTGAGGATGTATATGATCTTCTAGTGGCACATGAAGTTGGTCATGCATTATATACTGATCCTCGTGCATGGGAATTAGAAGAAGAGTGGAAGAGTGTTCCTAAAGCATTCGTTAATATCACAGAGGATGCAAGAATTGAAAAGTTAATGAAAAGAAGATATGCTGGACTTAATAAAACATTCAGTCGTGGTTATACAGATTTAAACGAACAGGATTTCTTTGAGACTAAAGGTGAAGATCTATCTAAATTCAGTTTCCCAGATCGTATCAATTTATATTTTAAAGTTGGTGGATTCTTAAATCTTAAATTCTCTTCTAAAGAAAAAGAAATAGTAGATCTTGTTGGTCGTGCAGAATCATTTAATGATGCTCTATCAGCAGCAAAAACATTATCAGATTATATTGAGAGTCAGCAAGATACTGAGGATGATATTAGTGCATCATTCAATCCTGATGCAGAGGGTAGTGTAGATCAAATTAATCTTGAAGATTTATTGGATACTATGGATCCTGGTGAGAAAGAAAAAGATGGAAGTGATGATGGAAATGTTGAAGAAGAATTTGGTGAAGGTGATGGTTGGGAAGATGATCATGAATCATATGAAACTGATTTAGATGTTCCTAGTTATGAGCAAGGTCGTACAGGTGGTAAGCATAATGATTTTGAAACTAAAACTGTAGAATCTTTAGAGGAAAAATTACAAGAACTTGCAGGTAAGTTTCATGATGGTCAAGAACCACCAGTATATTTAAGTCTTCCTGAAGTGGATCTTAAGAGAACTGTTGTTCCTGTAGATGAAATACATTCATATTGTGAAAAGGAATGGACTGAGATGCATGAGAATTTGGAGAGAATGTATAACGGTAGTTCTTACTTTAAGTCTTGGTGGGAAGATTGTGATAATGAATTTAAGAAGTTTAAAAAGGAATCTCAGAAAGAAGTTAATTATCTTGTCAAAGAATTTGAAATGAAGAAGTCGGCAAGTGCATATGCTCGTGCTGCTACTTCCAAAACTGGAGTTCTTGATACATTAAAACTTCATCAGTACAAATATAATGATGATATTTTTAAGAAGATTACAGTTCTTCCTGATGGTAAGAATCATGGCTTGGTTTTTGTACTAGATTGGTCTGGTTCTATGGCAGATGTGTTACTAAACACTGTAAAACAGATGTATAATTTGATATGGTTTTCTCGCAAAGTCGGCATCCCATATGAGGTTTATGCATTTACTAATGAGTGGTACTATTATGGTAACAATGATGATAGAATTGAACCAAAAGAACTTAAGGAAAATGAAATAGCAATGGATGATCACTTTGCTTTAATGAATCTTCTTACTAGTAAAGTTAATATTAAAGATTTTGATAGACAGATGAGAAATATCTGGAGGATTGCTAGTGCATTTACTAGTAGAGGTGGTGGTGTTCCTAGAAGGTTATCTTTATCAGGTACTCCATTAAATGAAGCATTGATTTGTCTTCATGATATTATCCCTCAGTTCCAAAAAAAGACTGGAGTTGAGAAAGTAAACTGTGTTGTTCTTACTGATGGAGAAGCAAGTCCTCTTGCTAGAACTGCGTCTGTACAGCGTCACTGGGAGAATGAACCAGAGATCCGTCATAAAGGAATTCGTGGAAATTGCTTCTTGAGACATAATGGATATACTCGTAGGTTGAGTGATGTTTATTATAGGTTTACTAAGGTATTATTGGATGACCTTAAGTCAACATTCCCACAAGTTAATTTTGTTGGATTCCGTTTGCTAGGTAAGAGAGATCTCTCTCATATGATCACTCATTATATTCCTGATTTTGAGAAGAGAAAATCTGCTCGTGATGATTGGAAAAAGCACAAGTCTTTCACAATTAAGGACAACGGATATGATTCATTCTTTGTTCTATCTGCCAACAATCTTTCAAATGATACTGAGTTTGAAGTACAGAATGATGCTACTAAAGCACAGATAAGATCTGCTTTCAAAAAATCTCTTAACAATAAGAAGATGAATAAGAAAGTACTAAGCGAATTCGTTGAGATGGTCGCTTAACAAACTGTCCACTAGGGGTCGAATGACCCCTTTTTTTACAGTATAATATATACATACAAGAGACAACATTATGCCCTTTCAAGCAAAATTTACTAATGAAGAATTGGTTTCATTTTTAACAAACGATAGTAACGAAGTTACTAGTAGTCAGATTAATGAAGCAGCAGCACACTTTGGTGTACAAGTACAAAGCGTTACTAAGCGTGTTAATAAACTTCCACAGTTCCGTAAAGTTACTCGTGGTAAGTGGCAGTTAACAATTGCAGAAGCACTAGAGAAAACATATCAAGCACCTTCAGTTGAACCAAAAGAAGAAAGGACTAGTCTTGTTCCAGAGGAAGATAGTAACTTTGTCAAATTTGGAAACTTTAATGATATTAAAAAGATCATAAAGTCTAAAGTGTTTTATCCTGCATTCATTACTGGATTGTCAGGTAATGGTAAGACTTTCTCTGTAGAGCAAGCATGTGCTCAACTTAAGAGAGAGTTTATTCGTGTCAACATCACAATCGAAACCGACGAAGATGACCTTATTGGTGGGTTCCGTCTTGTTAATGGGAGCACTGTATGGCATAACGGTCCAGTTGTCGAGGCACTGGAAAGGGGAGCTACACTCCTTTTAGATGAGATTGATCTTGCATCTAACAAGATCCTATGCTTACAGTCTATCCTTGAAGGTAAGGGTGTGTTCCTTAAGAAGATAGGTAAGCATGTTTTACCTGCTAAAGGATTCAATGTAATTGCCACTGCCAACACAAAAGGTAAGGGATCTGATGATGGTAGATTCATAGGAACTAATGTTCTTAATGAAGCATTCCTTGAGAGATTCCCTGTAACCTTTGAGCAGTCTTATCCTAGTGTTGCTATTGAGCAAAAGATTCTTGAGAAAGAATGTGAAGATATTCCATTCTGCAAAAATCTAGTAGACTGGGCAGACATCATTCGTAAGACATTCTTTGATGGTGGTGTTGATGAAGTCATCAGTACTCGTAGGTTAGTTCATATAGTTCGTGCCTATGCTATCTGGGGTGATAAGTTGAAGTCTATTCAAGTTTGTCTTAACAGGTTTGATGACGAAACTAAATCTGCTTTCCTTGATCTATATGATAAAGTAGATGCAGATGTAGATCTAGCAGAAGAAAATGATTCTTAAGCCATTTGGTCCTCTGATATTGCATGAAGTAATATCAGAGGATTTTTTACAATTTCTTGTTGAAGCATCTATCGAAACAAAAAAGAAATCAGAAAATGTTGGATGGGATTTAGCAGGTAATATAGAGGATCAATTGCAAAGTGTGATTGATCCTCAAAGGTTTATGAAGGAAATTTATCCTTTTATTTTTAGATATATTGCAGCAGGTTTTGAAAGAAGAAAACAAGATATGATAGGGCAATTAGATCCACCAATGTCAAGAGTTACTTTTGATTGTGGTAATGGTCCTTGGATTAATTTTCAAAAGAAAAATGAGTTCAATCCTGTTCATGTTCACGGTGGTGAACTTTCTTCTGTTATAATGATTGATGTTCCTGAAGAGATTGAAGAAGAATCTGATGCGGTTAAGGATAAGACTAATATGCCATGTCCAGGTCAATTAGAATTTGTTGATGGTCCTTCTGGATACATGTATACTGGAAGTTATAAAGTAGTCCCTAGGACAGGTGATATATTTGTATTCCCTGCACAGTTAAAACATACTGTGTATCCATTTACAAGTGATGTTACTAGGATAACTATGAGTTATAATATATTCAACATACAAGTTGACTCAAACAACAAGGAGTGATAGAATGGTTAATGCATGGAGTTTAGCAGCTTCTATACTAGATGGAACATTTGATGAGGATTATCCAATTATGAGTGATGATTATGCATCTAAAGTTGATCACATGGTAAGTACAATGAATGTAGGACCAAACGATGCTGAATTAGAAGCAATTAGAAAATCAGGTGGGTATGAGTATACACCTCTTAGTTCTCCTGAGATAGAAAAACCTCCTGTACATTATAAGTACAATGAGGAAAAGATCCTTGAAAAAATTAAGGATTATATTGGCAGAACATATAGTTCTCACTACTCATATAATGATAGGGTACAAACCCTAGATCTTATTGAAGCAGTAGGAGATGCATCTGCATTCTGTCGTAGTAACATTCTCAAATACGCATCACGCTATGACAAGAAAGGTACTACTAGACTTGACATTGAGAAGATAATACATTATGCTGTACTTTTATACCACTTTGAAGGATTAGACAAGGAAACCACCAATGGATATGAAACTTTCTGAAAAGACTATTGATCTCTTAGAAAACTTTTCTTCAATTAACCAATCTATTTTGGTTAAGAAAGGATCTAAACTTCGTACTATGTCAGTAATGAAGAACATCCTTGCAGAAGCAGATGTTGATGAGAATTTTGAAAAGGACTTTGGGATCTATGATCTTCCTCAGTTCCTAAATGGTGTCAATCTTATGAATGATCCTGACATCGATCTTAAACATGAATCTTATATGATTCTTCGTGAAGGTCAAACAACAAAAGTAAAATTTGCTTTTGCTGATCCTGATGTTATTATTTCTCCACCTGAGAAAGGAATTGAACTTCCTAGTGCTGATGTAACTTTCCAATTGGATAGTATTCAATTACAGAAATTACTTAAAGCATCTTCTGTATATCAGTTGCCAGATCTTGCTGCTGTTGGAAATGGTAAGGAGATTACTTTAACAGTTCGTGACAAGAAGAATGATAACTCAAATGAGTTCTCTCTTAAAGTTGGTAAGACTGATAGTATATTTGAATTTAATTTCAAAATAGAGAATATCAAATTGATTCCTGGTTCATACGAGGTTAAGATTTCTCGTAAGAATCTTGCTAAGTTTACTAATAGGAATTATAATCTAGATTACTTTATAGCATTGGAACCAGATTCCACATATGCAGAAGATTAATACTATACCATTATTTACTATTAACATCCATAGGGTACATGTACCTGAATGGAAAAAAGAAGGGGACCGTATACTTTCTATGGTTCCCTTTGATAATGTTAAGGCAAAGGATACTCATCTTACTTACACTGATTACTTTGAAAAATCTGAACCAGTATATGCTAAAGATTTTTTAGAAATTGTACAACCATATCTGGAAGAATTTCATAAGGTTGCTAAGTACAAATTTACTAGGGTAACTGGACTATGGTGTCAGAAGTATAAGAGTAGAGATTACCATGTGCCACATGATCATGGGTCTACTGGTTATTCTTGCGTATTCTATGCTAGAATGAATGCAAATGTTCATAAGAGCACTTTGTTTTTTTCTCCTTTTCCAGCAGAAGAGGGGAGTCGTGAATCAAGTTCTATTGCTGTTGATGAGGGTGATCTTGTAATCTTTCCAAGTGGTTTGATGCATATGGCTCCTCCTCACGATAGTAATCAAGAGCGTGTTATTATCTCTTTGAACCTTATATAATGAAAAATGAATTCTTATGGGTCGAAAAATATAGACCCAAGAAAATTGATGACTGCATTCTTCCAGATAGTATCAAAGATACTTTTCAGAAGTTTGTAGATAAAGGAGAGATTCCTAATTTACTTCTTGCTGGTCCTGCAGGATGTGGTAAGACTACTATTGCCAGAGCATTATGTGAACAATTATCATGCGACTATATTATCATCAACGGTTCTGACGAAGGGAGATTTCTTGATACCGTTAGGAATCAAGCGAAGAATTTTGCTTCGACAGTATCTTTATCACAAACTAGTACGCATAAGGTCATCATCATCGATGAGGCAGACAACACTACCCACGATGTACAGTTACTCCTTCGGGCGAATATTGAAGCGTTTTATAACAACTGTAGATTCATCTTCACTTGTAACTACAAGAATAAAATTATCGAGCCCCTCCATTCCAGGTGTGCTGTGGTGGAGTTCGGTATTAAGGGCAAGGAAAAACAGAAGATTGCAGCAGCGTTCTTCAGTAGACTTGTATCCATCTTGGACAGTGAACGGATTGAAGCTGATAAGAAAGTCCTTGCCGAATTAATACAAAAACATTTTCCTGATTGGAGGAGAGTGTTAAATGAGTGTCAAAGATACTCAGTTGGTGGTAAAATAGAAAGTGCTATCCTAGCAGAATTTTCAGATGTCAAGGTTAATGATCTCATTAAAAAACTCAAAGCGAAAAACTTTTCGGAGGTTAGGAAGTGGACCGTTTCTAATTTGGATAATGATCCTAACTTACTTTTCCGTTATATTTACGACGCTCTTCTTGTATCCTTGGACGGCCCTAGCATTGCTGCTGCTGTTCTCATTATTGCTAAGTATCAGTATCAAATGGCTTTTGTAGCAGATCAAGAGATTAACATGCTTGCATGTTTAACTGAAATTATGGTAGAATGTAAATTCAAATGAAAACACCTATAACAAACAGAGACATTTATGAGGAGTTACAAGTGAGTAAACTTGAAAAAAAGAGGCATCAAATCAAATCCAGATTTTATTATATTTTCTGGGGTGCTGCAACTGCATCAGTATTTGCTGGACAGTTATATGTTGGATCTGGATATCGTCAGATGTCTAAATCATTCAACAGAATAATGGATGCTATTGTTGTTGAAATTGATAGCAGACCCAAATTTTATTAATACTATATAATGTAGTATTTAAAACGATTGTAGTTAATAATTACAGTCACACACACAAATACTCAAACACAAATTACTAAGAATACTTATGGCAAGGAATCCTTACGAGATCCGACTAGAGTTACTTCAGCTTGCGGAGAATCGTCTTCTTAATCGATATCAAGAAGAAAAAGAAAGATATCAATATCTCGATGAGAAGGGAGATGATCCTGGACAGTATCCAGAATTTCCTTCTGATGCAGACATTGATCAATTAGCAAAAAGATTAATTGCAACTATGTCTGGAGAATAATATTATGCCCAAAAAAGATTATGTTCCTAAGGGAACAAAAATTAGAGCAGTAATGCCTCCGCTACTAGCGGAGGAAAAAAATCAAGATTCTGATTATAGAAATAGTTCTACATTGTATTCTGGTGGATCTTGTGAGAATGTTATAAAAGCTTTTCTTCTAAGAAATAATATTAATTATTCTAAACCTGCTGTAGATGATGGACTTGATCTTTATGTCTTAGAACCTGGTTTAGAAAGAGCACAGATAAAGAAAGTAGTATACAAATATAAATTGGATAAAGGAGTGAGGGATAGATCAGGTAAAGAAATTTATAGATCCGTTTATGATTTTAGATTTCAGTCTTGTAGAGAAACTTATAATGCTAGAACTAAAGAGAACACAGATGTTTTTTATCATGTATTAAATACTTGTTATAGAACTTTAATTTTTAAAGTACCTACTAAAAATTTGAGTACTGTTAGAGGTGGTTTGTTTCCAAAGATGAAAAATGTTATACTAGATAGATCATTTAATAAAGGCAAATCTATTAAGGATGTTGACATTAGGAAATGCTTAGTATCAGCTCAGTATGATCCTATAGTATTTCAAACATATCCAGAATTCTTTACACCTCAAAATACTATAATGAATTTTATGTCATGAAAGCATTGAAAACCCCTCTTCGTTATCCTGGTGGAAAGTCCAGAGCAGTTAAAAAACTATTCGGTTTTTATCCTTGGAAAAGAGTTGATGGTCGTCAACCACTATACAAGGAACTTCGTGAGGGGTTTATAGGAGGTGGTTCTTTTGCCCTAGAATGGACTAAAAGATTCCCTAGTAGTAAAGTATGGGTTAATGATCTTTACACCCCATTGGTGAACTTCTGGCAGCAACTTCAACATGATGGTCAGAAGATGCAGGATACTATTTGGAGTATTAAAAATCATCACCCAGATCGTGACACTGCTAAAGAACTTTTTAAACAATCAAAAGAGGATGTTAATGATGAATCAAAAACAAGTTTCGAGAGGGCAGTTGCTTTTTATATTGTTAATAAGTGTAGTTTCTCTGGTCTCACTGAGTCTTCCTCGTTCTCAGGACAAGCATCCGAGTCTAACTTCTCCTTCCGTGGCATTGAGAAATTGGCAGAGTATGGTCAGTTAATTGAGAATTGGAAAATTACTAATGGTTCTTATGAAGAACTTTTAACTGATGATCCAGCAGTCTTTATATACTCTGATCCACCTTATGATATTAAACAGAATTTATATGGCAAGTCTGGTAATATGCATAAGGGATTTGATCATGATAAATTTGCTGCAGACTGTGAAGAATCTTGTTCAGATCATTTGATCTCATATAACTCATCACAATTAGTTCGTGATCGTTTTGTTAATTGGAATGCATCTGAATTTGACCACACATATACTATGAGATCTGTGGGTAAATACATGAGAGATCAACAGGATCGTAAGGAACTGGTGTTAACCAATTACATGCTATGAATATTATAGGACTCTACGGTACTATTCACAATGATGAGGCTATCAGTCATGATTCTGGTGCTACTTTATTTGTAGATGGGTATCATATTAGAAGTATTAATGAAGAGCGTTTGAGTAGGATAAAGGAAGATGGTAGTTTTCCTCATAAATCAATTGATTATGTTCTAGGTGATATACCTAAGGATGATGTTGATCTTGTTTGTTATATTCCAACATATCCTTGGAATGATCTCTTTTTATATAATGAAGTTACTACTACAGAACATAAGAAATGGATTCCTGGAAAAGAAAAGGAAGCAAGTAATTTTATAAGAGATATATTTCCTCATGCTGATGTTTGGTTTTTATCTCATCATCTATGCCATGCAGCATCTACTGTTTTTACTTCTCCATTTAACAGTGGAAGTTTTTTAACATTGGATGGATTGGGTAGTGGGTTATGGGATTTTGCTACAGGTAATATTAGGGGTGGAGAAAATAATAGTATAGGATATTTCAATAAGAGTAAAAGGATCTTTAGGTTCTTTCGTATGCCTGGAGATGTTGGTGAGAATTCCTTTGGTGAATTTTATTGTCAGTGGTCTAAGTTAATATATGAGGGTAAGTGTAAAGAAATTGGTAAGGAGTATGAAGATGATAAAACTCCTAAGGAAGGCAAGATAATGGGTCTTGCTTCTTATGGTAAGAAGTTAGATGCACCTAAACCATATACTCTTGCTAATGATTATGCTAAAGAATTATTTGATATTGATAAGTA
>MDSZ01260922.1_pt1 | contig 13753 bp, 15 predicted proteins | sample 811201 | NCBI WGS metagenome assembly MDSZ01 (sample SAMN05326647, study PRJNA326480) | marine metagenome | isolation source: seawater | place: Indian Ocean: North | collected 2010
AAAAGTAAATATTATTAAAAATATAATAAAAAAAAAAGAATATTTGAATATTTTTTTTAAATTCGATTTATTTAAAAAAAAACCCGATATTAAAGAACATAGTAATATAAAAAAATTTATGCTTGGAGATAGAGCATGAAAAAAATTAATTAATACACCTAAAATACTTAAAAAAAATATGCCGAGAAGAGTTGCTTCGTGGAAATCAACGATTTTTACTTTAGAATAAAATTTTTCATAAATGAATAATCCTACTACGTAGTAACTCAAATAAAAAATAAATGAGCCGAACAAAAAAAATATTATTTCATTCATAAATTTTAAAATAAAGGTTTGCTAAATTTAAAATATTTGAAGTTAACATTTAATTAAAATAATCTTGTAAACATACTAGTACTGAATTAATTAATTAAATAAATATAAAAATAGCATTAAATATTTAATATTTAAAAAGTTAATTTTATGAATAATACATTAGCCCCAATAGCCTTGTTTTGCTTTAATAGACCTGAACATCTTAAAGAGACCTTGAATAGTCTTAAGAATAATTTGTTAAGTAATAAAAGTATAATTTATATATTTTCTGACAACTTTAAATCTACTAAAGATAAAATTAAAGTTGAAAAGGTAAGAAAAATTCTAAAGCAATTAGATGGATTTAAAAAAAAAAAAATAATTTTAAGAAAAACAAATTATGGATTGGCAAAAAATATAACAAGTGGAATTAATTATGTACTAAAGAATTATGAAAAAATTATAGTTTTAGAGGATGATATTGTAACTAGTAAATTTTTTTTAAAATATATGAATGAAAATTTAAACTTTTATAAAAATAACATTAAAGTGGCATCAATCCATGGATATATTTATCCAATGAATAAGAATAAATTAGATGACAATTTTTTTATCAAAGGAGCAGATTGTTGGGGCTGGTCTACATGGAGAAGATCTTGGAAAATATTTGAAAAAGATACAAATAAATTAATAAAAAAAATAAAAAATAAAAACTTAATACAAGAGTTTAATTTTAACAATAATAAAGACTATTTTAAAATGTTAAAAAAAAATTTGAGCAATGAAAATGTGTCTTGGGCTGTCCAGTGGTATGCAAGCGCATTTCTACAAAATATGTATACATTATATCCAAAGTATACATATGTAAAAAATATTGGTGTTGATGGCTCAGGTAAAAATACTGTATTAAAATATGAAGTTAATTCAAATTTTATCAAAAAGTACAAAGTTCATAAAATAAAAAAAATATCTGAAAATATTTTTGCAAGAAAACAATTTGAAAAATATTTTGAAAAGACAGAAAAAAATATATTAGAAAAAATTTACTATAGAGTATTTAATGGATAAAGTTATTTACTTCTTAAGAATTTTTTTAAATAAAAACATCATCAATTTTTTTTTAAAAATATCCAATAAAATTTATTTAAAAGGTCAATTTAATAATTGGGAGAGCGCCGAAAAACTTTGTAATAGTGGCTATTCATCTAATGAAATTTTTAAAAATGTAAAAAAGAAATTTTTAATAAGCACAAAAAATAATTCATATCTTGAGAGAGACGGTTTACTTATTAAAAAAAATAAAAATATAGATACTATAATTAAATATTACTTAAAATGCTTAAGAAAAAATTATAAAAATATAAAAATTTTGGATGTTGGTGGTGGAACCGGATATATTTATTTTAAAAATATAAGATTACTAAATAAAAATAAAAATCTCAAATGGATTATATTTGAACAAAAAAAAGTAATCGATTTTTTAAAAAAAAATATAAAAATAAAGCAATTTATTTTTACAAACACAATTAAAAAAAAATTTAAAAATAATATTAATATCGTTTTACTTCAATCCTCACTCCAATATTTTAAAAAACCTTACAAATTATTGAATAAACTTATTAGTCTAGACCCAGAATATCTTATAATTGACGAAACTCCATTTTCAAATAACCAGAAGGAAATAGTCAAAATTCAAGTAATTCCTGAACGAATATACAATGTAAAATACCCCTTACATATTTTAAATGAAAGAAAGATAATACAAACATTTAGATCTAAATATTCATTAATAGAAAAAAAAAATTGTATTGAGGGTTTGGGTGGATACAACTATAGATGTTTAGTTTTTCATAGATTAAAAAATGGTCTTAAAAAAAAAAAAGTTTAATAAGGTAATTTTAATACCAGCTAGATCTGGATCTAGAAGATTGAAAGATAAGAATATCTTAAAAGTAGGAAAAAAAGAGCTAATATATTTTACAATTTCTCAAGCTCTAAAAATTAAAGATATTGACCATGTCATTGTATCAACAGACAGCCAAAAGTATGCAAATATTTCAAAAAAATATGGTGCAAGTGTGTATTATATAAGACCAAAAAATATCTCAAAAGATCATTCTTCTGACTTAGATGTGTTTACTTATAACGAAAATTGGATGAACACAAATTTGAATTATTATACAGATATATACATACATTTAAGACCATCATTTCCTATTAGAAATATTAGCCATATAAATAAAATGATAAAAATTATGGAAAAAAAATTTGCACAAGTTGACTCAATTAGATCTGTTATTGAAAGTAATTTGAAATTAGAAAAGTTTTATCAAATAAATAAAAATAATTTCTTAAAAAATCTATATTCTTTTAAAAAAATTAGTAAATCAAATGATTATGTGGGTAACCAATCCGATATGTTACTAAATAAATGGTATAAACACAACGGGAATATAGATATTTTTAAAGCTAAGTTATTAAAAAAAAAAACTATATCAGGAAAGAGAATATTATCATATGAGCAAAGTATAAAATATGATTATGATATAAACACTAAAAAAGATTTTATTAAAGCAAAAAAAATTTTATTATCTAAAAACTTTTAATTTTTTTCTTACTAATAACTCATTTTTTGAAATTTTATTTGAGTACCTTGATTTCAAAGCTAAAGATACAGAATTTAGATCTCTTATGAGTTTTTTTAGTCCATCTGGCTCTAGCGATGCGGCATGATCTGTTCCTTTAAATGTTCTGTCAAGAGTAAAATGTCTCTCAATTATATTAGCACCCAAAGTATATGCCGCAATGTCAGCAGATATACCTAAATGATGACCTGAAAAAGCTACTTCTGAAATAAAATTTTTATATTTTTTTTTAAATAATTTTATATTGAGTAAGTTTAAATCTTCAAATTTTGAAGGATAACTTGAGCAACAACTATAAATTACAATATCTTTTGATCTTTTCTTTTTTTTTAAAAAATTTAATATTTTTTCAATTTCATTTTTTTTTGACATACCTAATGAAATATGAATTTTTTTTTTAAATTTCTCAGCCACTACATTCAAAAGCTCAAAATCTAAATTACATGCAGATGGAATTTTTATATAATCTAATTGTTTTTGTATTTTTATAAATTGATCTGCTGAATTTTTTTCCCAAACAGATGTAGCATATTTTATTCCTATTTTTTTAGAAAATTGTATTAATTTTAGATGTTCCTTAAAACTAAATTCCAAAAAATCTCTGTGTTTTCCGTAATTTTCACCAAATGAATTTTCAACAACTGGATGTTTTTCATAATATTTCTTGCCTAATAAATATTTGTTGTCTCTTTTTTGAAATTTTACATAATTAGCTCCAGAATTTTTAGCAGCCATAATCATTTTTTTTGCAAGATCTAAAGATCCCATATGATTGCAACCTATTTCAGCAATAATGATCGGTTTTTTATACATTATTATTTTAAATTAGATCTTATTAATTATTATATATTTTTAGTGTATATGTTTTACATATTCAATGCCCAAAACAATAAATTTACCAACCTATAAAAATAATTCTGGTCAATTAACTGTAATTGAGAAAAAAATTAAATTTAAAATTAAAAGAGTATATTTTATACATAATATTAAAAATGATAGAGGTGGGCATAAACACAAAAAAAATACACAATTTATTTTATGTTTAAAAGGGTCCTGTAAATTAATTATAATAAACAAAAAATTAAAATTAAAAAAAAGTTATTTATTAAACAAATCTAATAAAGGAATTGTATTGTTCCCCGACGATTGGCATAAAATGACAGAAATAACTAAAGGGACCATATTACTAGTATTAGCCTCAGAATATTATAATAAAAAAGATTACATTAATCATGAATAGATTATTATACGAAGATTTAAATAAAGTAAATTTAGAGTACTTACAAAATTATCTAAAAGTACTAAAAAATATATTTAAACGAGATAAATTTATTTTAGGAAAAAATTTATCTAATTTTGAAAATAATTTTAGAAAATTTAACAACTCAAAATTTTGTGTTGGTGTTAATAGTGGTTTAGATGCATTATTGCTATCCTTAAAATCATTAAATTTAAAAAAAAATTCTGAAGTAATCGTTCCATCAAATGCTTACATAGCTGCTGTATTCGCAATAATAAATGCAGGTCTAAAACCTGTATTTGTTGAGCCAGATATTGATACATATAATATTAACCCAGATTTAATATCAAAAAAAATCAATTCAAGGACTAAAGCAATTCTAATTGTTCATTTATATGGTAGACCTTGCCAAATGGATAAAATCATGAAAATATCAAAACAAAATAACTTATACTTGATAGAAGATTGTGCACAATCTCATGGCGCAAAATTCAATAAGAAAATGACAGGAACATTCGGTGATTTTGGATGTTTTAGCTTTTACCCCACAAAAAATCTAGGTTCTATAGGTGATGCTGGTGCAATTATTTTAAAAAATAAAAAAAATTATAGAACAATATTAAAACTTCGTAATTATGGATCAATAAAAAAAAATAAACATGAAATCGTTGGTTTTAACTCGAGATTAGATGAGTTGCAGGCTGCATTTTTAAACTTAAAGTTAAAAAAACTAAAAAAAATAAATTTACATAAAAAAAAATTGGCAAAAATTTATTTAGAGGAGTTAAATGATAAATTTATAAAACCAAAAGAGGAAAAAAACGTGGAAAATGTTTATCATATTTTTCCAATAAGATTTCGTGAAAGAGATAAACTTTCACAATATCTAAAACGAAAAAACATCTCAACATTAATTCATTATCCGACGCCACCTTACTTGCAAAAATTCTATAAAAAAAACAAAAATCAGGATTATCCTATTAGTAATGAAATTCATAAAACAATTTTAAGTTTACCAATTTCTACAATACATAAAGAAAAAGATATTATGAGAATAATAGATATTATGAATAGGTTTTAAAATATGAAAGGAATTATTTTAGCTGGCGGAAATGGAAAAAGATTACTTCCAATATCAAAAGCACTTAACAAACATTTGATACCGATTTATGATAAACCCATGATTTACTATCCTCTTTCAGTGTTAATGATGGCTAAAATCAAGGATATTTTAATAATAACGAAGGAGAAAGATATAACAAAATTTGAGGAATTATTAGGGAATGGCGAAAGACTTGGTATTAATATTAGTTATGCTACCCAGAATATTCCAAATGGTGTTGCTGAAGCAATATCCATTGGAAAAAAATTTGTAAAACAAGAGGATTTTTGTTTGGTATTAGGAGATAATGTTATTTATGGGGATGGTTTAGTTGAACTACTTATTAAGGCAAAGAAATTTGTAAAACAAAAGAAAAAAGCTGTGATATTTGGATATAAAGTTAAAAGTCCTAATGAATTTGGTATTTTTGAGTTTAAAAATAATAAGGTCAATAAAATTATTGAAAAACCAAAAAAAACCAACTCAAATTTAGCTGCTATTGGACTATACTTTTATCCAAATAGTGTAATAAATTTATCAAAAAATCTGAAAAAATCTAAAAGATCTGAATTTGAGATTACCGATGTTAATAATATATTAATTAAAAAAAAAAAAATAGATATAATTGAACTTGGAAGAGGTACAGTTTGGTATGATGCTGGAAACCCAGAAAATTTATTAAAAATATCAAATTTAATTTCCAATGTTCAGAGCAGAAACTTTCAGCAAATAGCTTGTTTAGAAGAAATTGCTTTCAAAAATAAATGGATTGATAAAAAGAAACTTAGAAGTAATTTTATAAATGTTAACCCAAAATATAAAAACTATTTAAATAAAATATTTAATGAAAACTAATATTTTAGTTACAGGCGGTTGTGGGTTTATAGGTAGTAGTTTTATAGATATAATTTTAAATAAAAAAAAATATAATCTTATAAATATAGATAAACTTACATATGCATCAAATAAAAGTTACTCAATAATAAAAAAAAAAAATTATAAATTTGTTAAGGGCTGTATTACTAATTTTAGTCTTATAAAGAAAGTTATGAAAAAGTATAAGCCCGCTTATATTTTTAATTTTGCTGCAGAGACTCACGTTGATAATTCGATAAAAGGACCAAAAATATTTTTAGATACAAATATTAATGGCACCTATAATATTTTGAAAAATATAACCGATTTAAAATTAAGTAAATTTACAAAGTTTATACAAATATCTACCGATGAAGTTTTTGGAGATAGATATAAAAAATCAAAATCTAACGAAAATAGCAAATATGAACCAAGTTCCCCTTATTCAGCATCAAAGGCAGCAGCAGATCATCTAGTCACTAGTTGGTCGAGAACTTATGGATTGAAATATATAATCACTTATAGTTCAAATAATTATGGACCTAGACAAAATAAAGAAAAGTTAATTCCAAAAATTATAAAAAATTGTATGTCTTTTAAAACGATTCCTATTTATGGATCAGGCAGCCAAAAGAGAGACTGGATATATGTAAGAGACAATGCAGAAGCTATTCTTAAAATTGGCCTATCATCAAATTTTAACCAGAGCTTTAATATTCCCGGTAATACTTTTATATCAAATATTAATGTGGCAAAAAAAATTTGTAAAATATTCGATAAAAATAAAAAAAATTCAAAAAGTTACCTCACATTAATAAAGCACGTAAAAGATAGAAAAGGACATGATAGAGTTTATAGTTTAAGTTCCAATAAATTTAAAAAAACTTTAAAAATTCAGAGAAAAACCAAATTTGACGAAGGTTTAAATTATACAATTAATTTTTATAAAAAATCTTAAAAATTTCTTTTTTTTGAATTCTGTTTATCAATAAAAATAGACAAAAGATTTTGTTGTTTTTTAAATATATTAAAATAAACTTTAAAAATAATTTCTATAATCTTTCTAACAAAATTTTTTTTTTTTAATACGTTTCCCAAATCGTAACCATAATCAAATATTATTTTGTGAATTAATTCAGGTTTATAAGAATTTATTAATTTTAAAATTTCTCTTTCTGTCCATCTGTATATAAAATTTGGAATTTCAGAATTATCAACTCCTCCTTGGCCATTTTCAATTGCAGATTTTTCAAATTTTTCTGCAATGCCAAATTCAGCTGACAATCTAATTGTAAGGCTATCATTACCTTCTACAATTAATACTCCCTTTTTTGCAACTCTATACATCTCTAAAATACTATAATGAGGTTTGCTAGAATGATGAATCGAAGCATTTACAATCGCATAATCATATTCGTTATCTTTGATATTATTTTCATTCATAGATTGAATGATTTTGTTATAATTAACATTTTCTAAATCTTGTTCTCCTATATTTAGAAAAGTTACATTTGCAAAATAATTTTTAACTAATATTTCGTTTTCCATTTGCCCTCCTCCAAAAACAATAACTTTAGATTCCTTGTTAATATATTTATTTATACATTTCTCTAAAAATAATTTTCTTCTCATTTTTTATAAAATTGTTTAAGTTTAGAGAAAATTTTTTTCGCTAGGGTGGAATATCCATTTAAATTATTTTTCTTTATAACTTCTAAATCTTCATTCATTTTTTTAAAAAGCTTATTTATTTTACTACTTTTTCCACCAATTCTCATCTTTGTACTTTTGATTGGAAGATAATAAATTCCATCAATATTTTTTAACATTCTAATCATTAAATCATAATCTGCTGAAATTTCGTATTTTATGTTATAGTTAAATTTTTTTATTAATTTTTTTCTAAAAAAGAAACCCGTATGGGCTGGCATCCATCCATTCTTTAATAAAATTTTATATTCTTCAGAATTTTTTACAGTAGAAAATTTTTTTTCATTAGCTATCCAATTTCTAATCACAAAATTTAAATTATTTTTTTTTACAATATTTATGTCCGTATAAATGATATTTATTTTTTTATTTTTGAATTTATTAGCAATTTTTTTGATAACATTTTTGTCATAAAAAATATCATCTGAGTGTAGAAGACCAATATAATCACCTTTTAAATACTTTGATGCCCTATTAAGATTACTATAAACACCATTCAATCTGGATTGTTTAATTATCCTCCACTTTTTTTTTAACTTTTTTAAGATTTCATATGTTCCGTCACTTGAGTAACCATCTAAACACAAGTGCTCAATATTTTTGTACGTTTGTTTATCTACAGAATAAATATTATCTTTGATTGTATCTTTATTATTCAGACTTAGTGTAATTATTGAAAATTTGCCCATTAACTTAATATTAAATAAAAAAAGGCATCAACATAGAAAATTATTTAAAATTAGCAATTAACCATAATTTGATATAAATAAAATTAATGAAAAAAAAAGCATTAATATTTGGCGTAACTGGCCAGGATGGAGCTTATTTATCAAAATTTTTACTAAAAAAGAAGTATATTGTGCACGGGGTAAAGAGGAGAAGTTCTTCACTAAATACTCATAGAATAGATGATATTTATCACGATCCATTAACAAAAAAGAAAAATAATTTTTTTCTTCATTATGGAGATATTACAGACTCACATTCAGTTTTAAATTTAATTGATAAAATTAAGCCTAATGAAATTTATAATTTGGCAGCACAATCTCATGTAGCAGTTTCTTTTGAAATTCCAGAATATACCACAAATACGGACGCATTGGGTACACTTAGAATTTTAGAGGCTATTGTTAAAGTGAATAAAAAAATTAAATTTTATCAGGCTGGTAGCTCAGAGATGTTTGGTAAAGTAACAGAAATTCCTCAAACTGAAAAAACTCCTTTCTATCCGAGAAGTCCATATGGTGTTGCTAAATTGTATTCTCATTGGATAACTATTAATTACAGAGAGTCTTACAAAATTTTTGCAAGTAATGGAATTTTATTTAATCATGAAAGCCCATTAAGAGGAGATACATTTGTTACAAAGAAAATTGTAAAAGCCCTTTGTCGAATAAAATATAATAAACAAAAAAAATTGTTTTTAGGAAATTTAAATTCAAAAAGAGATTGGGGGCATGCAAAAGACTATGTAGAAGCGATATGGAAAATTTTACAACATAATAAGCCAGATGATTTTGTTATTTGCACCGGAAAGCAATATTCAATCAAACAATTTATTGAAATAGTTACAAAAAAATTAAAATTAAATATTATTTGGCGTGGAAAAGGAATAAATGAAAAAGGCTACCATAAAAACAAATGTATAATTCAGTGTAAAAAAAAATATTTTAGACCATCAGAAGTAGATACTCTCAAGGGAAATTCCTCAAAAGCAAAAAAAATTTTAAGATGGAAACCAAAATATAACATTTATCAACTTATCGATGAAATGATCCAATATGAGCTGGATAACATGAATAATGATTAACAAAAATTCTAAAATTTTTTTAGCTGGACATTCTGGCATGATTGGTTCTGCAGTTTTAAGAAAATTAAAAGAAAGAAAATTCAAAAAAATATTTACTATAAATAGATCAAAATTGGACTTGAGAAATCAAGAAAAAGTATTCAATTATTTAAATAAGCTAAAGCCAAATGCAGTAATTGTTGCAGCTGCAAAGGTTGGAGGAATATTATCTAATAATACTTATAGAGGACAATTTATTTATGACAACTTATCAATTCAAAATAATATAATTCATGGAAGTTATAAAAGTGGAGTAAAAAATTTAATTTTTTTAGGTTCAAGCTGTATTTATCCAAAAAATGCAAAACAACCAATAAAAGAAAGTTATCTTTTATCTAATTATCTTGAGAAAACAAACGAGCCTTATGCAATAGCCAAAATTGCTGGCATTAGTTTGTGTGAAAGTTATAATTCACAATATAAACTTAATTATAAATGTTTAATGCCATGTAATGCATATGGAATTAATGATAATTACCATCCTGAAACTTCACATTTTTTTCCAGCATTAATTAGAAAAATAGTTGATGCTATAAAAAATAATAAAGAATATATTGAAATATGGGGATCGGGAAAACCTCTTAGAGAATTAATTTATTCAGATGACGTAGCAGATGCATGTATTTACTTTCTGTTAAAAAATACTAAAGAAACTCTTATTAATATTGGTTCTGGTAAAGAAAAAACTATAACAAACTATGCAAAGTTTATTATGAAACATTTGGGTGTAAAATTTAAAATTGTTTATAAAAAAAGAAGATTAGAGGGGACCTCTCGAAAATTACTAGATAGTTCTCTTGCAAAAAAATATGGCTGGGCATCAAAAACTTCTCTTAATGATGGCCTGGGTATCACAATTAATGATTATATTCAAAGATTGGTTACAAAAAAAGTTTAAGATTATTTAAATCATTTCATGATTTTAAATTCAGTTCTTTGTATTTTATGCACCTTATCACTTATTGGATCAGGTCAAATAGCTAATAAATTACTTTCAACAAATTATAAATCATTTTCTGTACTATTTTTGTTTGGATTTATATTTCAATCTTTAATATTGCAAATTATATATATATTTTTTCCAGTAAATTTTTTTTCAAGTATATTATATATTTTTATTTCTATAACAGCTTTTTTTTATTTTAAAAATTTTTCTTTTTTTTTATCTATTTATAAAAATAAGTATTTATTTTTATTGTTTTTAGTATTTTTTTTTATTTTGCAATCAACTTCCATTGAATATCCAACAAATTTTTCTATCCCTGATTTCTATCTTTATCATAAAAATTATATTGCTTGGATCAATAATTATCCAGTAATAGAAGGGCTTGCATTGCTTAATCCTCGGCATGGATATTCAGGTGTAACTTATATTAACGCAGCATTTTATAATTTTTATCCGCTTTTTAATAATGGGTGGTCGATTTTAACTCCATTATTCTTAATATTTTTCAAAATTTTATTTTTTGAAGTTCTAATCGATAAACTTAATAAAAAAAACAAACTTAATTTAAGTGAAATTTTTTTATTTATAAGTTCTTATTTAGTTTTAAAGATTATATTAATTATTAACAAAGGTGATGTAAGTCATTTTATAATTTTTACAATAATTGCTATATATATTTTTTATCTATTACTCTCTAACGTTGAGAATTTCAGAGGAGAGACAAGTTTTATTATAATATTACTAATTTTATTTTTCCCAGCCATATTATTTTCATTAACTATTTACAGTATTATAGTATTTCTAATTTTAGTTTATCAATTTATTAGCAACAAATATTCTTTAGATAAAATAATTATTTTAAGATTAACCATTTATTTTTCTTTAATAATAATTCCAATGCTCTATCTAAATTTTATAAAAAGTGGATATTTTTTATTTCCCGCAACATATTTTACGAATTATATAAATTTTAATGTACCTTGGTCAGTCGATACTAATATTGGTCCAGAATTTATAAAAGGTGCCAGTGTATATAATTGGAAAAAAGAAAAGGATTTATCGATTGCATTAATTACAAACTGGCCGCCTTTTTATTTATCTTTACTTCTACTTCCTTTAGCCACTACTATAATTTTTTTTATAAAAGAATTAAAAAAATATATTCATATTATATTATTCAACGTCATTATTTTATTGACGTGGTACTTTTCAGCACCAGAGCAAAGATATGGAACACCTTATGTGTGGTCATTGTTAATTTTTGAAATATCTTTGATAATATTTGTTTTCAATCTCAAAATTAAATTATTAAATAATAAATTAAATTTTCTTTTTGTAATACTTATAGTTTTAAATTTATCTCAAGTAATAAGATATAAGGATAAAATCACACTTAATTATAATTATTCTACAAAAAATTTTAAACAACATTATAAGGTTATAGAAAAAGATAATGTAAAATTTATAGTTAATGATGAAAAGCAACCGCTAATATATGACGGTGATAATCTTTTTGTAACAAAGTATATTGATAAATTTAAAATTATTAAAAATAATAAAGTAATTAAATTTAGAAATCTTAGAGATAAATGAGTAATTTAAAAAAGAATTATGCTTATGAATTTAAATTTCAATGGTTATTTAAAAAAATATTAATTTCTCAAAGAAATAAATTTTTTAACATTTTTAGTGATGAGATAAATTTTTATAAATCTACAAAAGTTTTAGATGTAGGTGCAACAAATTTAGATAACGAATATGACAATTTTTTTATAAAAAAATATCCCTATAAAAAAAATATTTTTTGTTTATCGGATCAGAATTTGGATATTTTAAAAAAAAAATATCCAGAAATCAATACTTTAAAGGGAGATGCTAGGGAAATTAAATTATCATCAAATTCTTTTGAAATAGTCTTTTCAAATGCTGTTTTAGAACATGTGGGATCAAATGAACAGCAAAAAGATTTTATTAATGAATGTTATAGAGTCTCAAATAAAATAGTATTTATAATTACACCTTACAGATTTTTTCCAATTGAAATGCACACTAAAATACCTCTTTTACATTTCCTACCAAAAAGTATTTTTAGAAAAATACTTAATTTTTTAGGAGAGAATTTCTTGAGCGAAGAAAAGAATTTAAATTTATTATCCGAAAAGGATTTAAAGAAGATTTGCAATAAATTAAAAATTACAAATTATAAAATAAAATATTCGTATTTTCTTGGATTTAAGTCCAATATAATTTTGATTATAAAAAAATGAAATTAAGCATAATAATACCTTGCTACAACGAAAAAGAAACTATTAAAAAAATTATTAATAAAATTTATAAATTTTCAAATATCAAGAATAAAGAAATAATCGTTGTTGATGACGGTTCAACAGATGGCACTCGTCAAATTTTAAATAAATTAAAATCAAAAATAAAAAAAAAAATTCTTTTAAAAAACAATTCTGGTAAAGGTAAAGCTATTAGAGTTGGTTTAAAACATATTTCTGGCCAAATAGTTTTAATTCAAGACGCTGATTTAGAATATCATCCTAAAGATTATAAAAAATTAATTAAACCAATTATCAATAAAGAATTTCAAGTTGTATATGGCTCAAGAGTTCTGTCCCAAAAAAGTAGATATTCTATTAAAAATGGTTTTTATTCAGTCTTTAGAATATTTTTTAATCATATCTTAACATTATTCTCAAATATCGTTAATTCTCAAAATCTTACAGACGCTCATACATGTTATAAAGTATTCAATAAAAGAATATTAAATAAAATTAAATTAGAACATGATGATTTCAGTTTTTGCCCTGAGATAACTACAAAAATATCGAATAACAAAATTAAAATTAAAGAAGTTCCTATTTATTACAAAGGGAGGGATTATAAAGAAGGAAAAAAGATACGTTTTATTGATGGTTTAATTGCAATTTACACTATAATTAAATTTAAATTTAAATGATTTTATACCTATCTTTACTTTACATTTTATCAAATTTTGTGTACAGAACTTTGCCTGGTGATTATTGCGAAAGTGTAATACCCGATCCCATTCCGAACTCGGAAGTCAAGCCTTTCTGCGCCGATGGTACTTAGTCTTAAGACTTGG